>ERZ1669248.11-NODE-11-length-190763-cov-10.686044_pt1 | contig 190763 bp, 177 predicted proteins | sample MGYA00579296_ERZ1669248 | MGnify/ENA primary metagenome ERZ1669248 (study PRJEB41166, sample SAMN08046057) | hot springs metagenome | biome: hot spring; feature: neutral hot spring; material: thermophilic sediment; isolation source: thermophilic sediment from...
TAGATGTGATGAACGAACATAAACCCACATCAACGAGCATCTAGGGACAAACGGGCAGTGTGGATAGTATGGTTAAGACTCTGAGAGCGAAGTCTAGGGCACTAGCTGACTAGTGTATCTCTATGTAGGTAGAGAAGATTGTTTTCGAGTGTATGTGCTCTCAGATGCTGGAGCTGGGTATGAGCTGAACAGAACTTAGCTCAACGATAGAGAGTATTTAAGCGGTTACTGTCATGCTGTGCACTATACACTAGTACCACTTAAGGTTACTGAACCTCCCTGTATTCACTCATGAACGTCGTGAACTTGTTCCACGCAATGTGAGCTAGGAAGCCTGCCTCTAGCTTCGGCTCAAACTCCTTGTAGGCCCCTTCCTTATAGTGGTATGCTACTACTTCACACACGTAGAGTACGTGGTCCCCGTAGGGGTGCCTACCGATAACCCTGCACTCGAGATTCGCGAGTGCGTTCCTAATTATCGGTGTACCAACCTTCTGAGCCGGCACCAACTCGAGCTTCGTTTTCCTCAGCTTCTCGGGGCCGTGCTCTGACCCGACCACCCAGACGTCCTGAAGCATGTCCATGGATGGAACACTGATAACTAGCTCCCCATACCTCTCCACGAGCTTGTAGGTATATCTGGTAGGGGCTATAGCGACAACTATGATCAGAGGCTTAGCTGAAACTACGGTTACCCAGTCCGCAGCCATCACATTTACTTCCTCCCCGAACTTACCGGACACTACTAGGTATGTCCTCAAAGGGTAGAGTAGCCGGTAAGCCACGGAAGTCACCACTTAACTTCTTTGTTAGGGCTAATAACATGACTTCCTCTAGCCCTGAAGGACGAGGCTCTCAGTGGTTAACGTAACTTAACTACTTCAAAACAGAGGAGAATTAGATAAAGGGTGAGAACATCTTTTCAGATACTCTAAGGCTTAGAGTCCTTTGAAGTGGTTGTGAAGGACGATAAGATAGTGTGTTTATCTGAAGGAGATGGTCGACATAGATCGAATGGAGAGTGTTGAGGTGATGACATAAAAATTAAATGCCATGAAACTAGAACTCCATTATCTACTAGTTCCTTATAACTATTCCTACTCGTTTTTTTCCTCAGCATGGTATAAATACTGGTGAGCTCGATCAGAACGGGAAACACTCGAGTGCTGTCTGAGGCTGAGGATGTTGCTAAGCTCCTCCTCTGTGTTTCTTCCTACGTGTTCAAAGGTTTGAAGAGCTATTTCCCCGGGCTTGATGCTTTTTTCATGCTTAACCTACGCTCAATTGGTTTAGAACCTGAGACTGCTTTGCTGTTCGACCCTGAGACGTACTTAAGGACCCTCATCCAGATCCTGGGTAATACGGAAAGAGCTAGGCAGGTATTAACTGTAGCCCTTCCGAAGAGGAAGGCGTTCCAGGAGCTGATACAGGTTATTCTATCGAGGCCCAGTAGAGAGGAGTTAGAGGGAGCAGTGCTAGCAATTGTGAGGAAATACAGTAAGGACATAGAGAAGGAATGCTCCGAGATCGTGTAGAGGAGGATCCCTAGAACTCCCCCAAGTTAATACGTATTCTCTGAGAATGTGGAGATTGCCGTAGTTAGGTTTTGTTCGTAATGACGTGGAGATGTGTCCAGAGAATCTATTTACACTACCAAGCATCGGTTGAATACTGTAAGCTACCGGACATCAGCTATTAACAGGGATTAATCTTATATTCAGACCCACATCTACCGCTTTTGCTTTAATATCTCAACACACTTCCTGACACATTCATCTACCTCTTCTGGTGATACTATCGTGGCTAACTTACCCCTCCTCCAGAGTAGGGCCTCATACTTGAGTGTACCATAGCTTGAGGGAGGCGTCACATACGATAATTTTATTACCGCGTCGTCCAGTAACGCCATTTCTTTGTAGGCACTCTCATCTACGTACTCACCCACCCTTATGACGAGGATCCCCCTACTCTTCAGGTAGTTAAGCTGGTTATATCTTTCCTTAAGGTACCTTCCTGAAGGAATACCTTCACGTAATATTTCAATTCCGTGGAACACCACGAGATCCGGTCCTACAGAGTCTATTAACTGAAGCTCATCTATAGCGAGCTGCGTAACGCTACGGCTAAACGGGTTAATACTTGCGAAAGTGATCCTCTCACTCAATATTTTCTCAGTGATAGCCTGCTCTATTCCCAGCTCCTCAGCTCTCTCTAAGATCATCTCAATCATAGCATTAGGTGAGTACCTATAACTTAAGAAGAGTGTGCGGATGTTGTTTATGGCTGACATAGCAAGTAGGAAGATGGGGAGATCCCTAGGGCCGGCGGTAGCCGGGTAGTAGACGCCCGCTATGAACCCTCTCTTAAGAGTGCCCCACACCTGCCTGAAAGCTCGGCAGGGCACGTATATCTCCCCGGCTTCCACGGGTACCTCTCCCAATACTGGAGGTACGAATACCTCAAATCCTCTATTCTCTATGATGGAGAACGGTACCTCAGCTAGCGGAATATTACGTCCTCTCACCTTCCTCACTTCAAGTTTCCTCACTAGGAAGCTCTCCTCAACTTCACTTCTCAATACCAGGACAGCATCTGCTGCGAACTCCTCGATTTTAGTTGCTTCCTGGCCGTAGGGTAGCTCCTCCACGAGGACTACTAGCCTGTTATTAAGGTGGGCGAGGTTGTAGAAGTAGTTCAGAAGCCATGCCCTCTTCTCAGGATCTTCTGCTCCGGCAAGTACCGGGTTGATGGAGTCTATGACTACTACATCGTACTTACCCTCAGAGAGTAGAGTGTTCAGTAGGTCCACAGCACTATCAACTTTCGTTGGGGTCGGTAGGCGGGCAAACCTTAACAACCCGACGGACTCAGCAGACGCTAGGTTTAGACCCACATCCCGCATGTAATTAAATAGCTTGTCCTTATCCTCGTAGAAGGAAACATAGAGACAGCTCCTCCCCTCGAGTGTGTTTTTGTAGCATATGGTTGACGCAAGAGTGGTTTTCCCTGAACCGGGATGCCCTAAGATAAGTATTACGTAAGGACTCCTCACACGCCCCACTAACTTCTCCAGCCCGCTAACACCTAAGGTATAACCGCCCGGATCCGAAAGCACTATCCAACCCGACATGATACTTGATCGCAGGGAAAATAAAGTTTCATCTATTTTAACTGCTAAGCAGTTCTGTTGGTGAAGCCCTTAGTGGCCGGCAATGTCGACGTTGCTTATCCATATTGACGGGGTGACTACGTGGTTCACTACCTCCACATCATCCCCAACTTCCTGGAGGTTCTCCGATAGTAGCCTGTAGATGTTACCGCCCATAACTACCCCTTTGACCGGTTTGACCGGCTTACCGTTCTCTACTAGAATACCGTGAGTTACAGTTGCCTTTATCTGCCCTGTCGTTGGGTCACTCATCCACGACCCTATCACTTCGTAGATTACCAACCCCCTCCTAACTTCCTCTATGAAGGATTCTAGGGAGCCCTTACCAGGTCTTACTACGAGGTTCGTAAAGCTTGGTGTCGGCTGGGACGTCGGTCTCTGCCTCAGGCCGTTCCCAGTAGGCTCACTACCCATTCTACGGGACGTGTAGTAGCTGTGAAGTACAGTCTTGAAGACACCTTTCTCGACTACGTTCTTAGTTCTAGTGGCAACACCCTCATCGTCGAAGGGTCTTGACCCGATAGCTACCTCGATCGACGGGTCGTCAGCTAAGGATATTTTCTCGTTGAGTACCTTATCCCCTATCCTGTCCCTGAGAGGGCTCCTACCCTCCAATATGTTCAGTGCTGAGAATGCTGGAGCTAGAGCGGACATCAGTATCTGGCCTGCTACGCTTGGTGTGAGTATAACGTCGTACTTACCTGACCCTACCGGTGAGGAGTTGAAGAACATGAGGGCTCTCTCACCTTCTCTGAATGAGACAGCCTCAATCTCTCTCAGGTCTATCCTCCTCCTCATGTAGCTCAACGTCTTATCTGAGTAGGCATCCCCCTTCTTGAGGCTCAGAGTCAGCCACATCATCACACCAGAACACTTCGCGACCCTATTCACTCCGCTGGAGTTAGCCACGAACACCTCCATCTCACCGCTTGCTACGATGCCCTCAGCTATGATCGCCCTATCAACACCCCGCGCTAGAGCCGGCTCCTTGAGCTTGCCCGCAGCGTGCGATAGAAGGCTTACTAGCTCCTCCTCGCTGATGTTAGCTGTTCTCTCGTCGTAGCACGCTACCGGGTTAATCCCACCAACATCTGTAGGGAACCCACTCCAGTACGGATCCTCTGGAGAGGATCTAGCAGACACGTACAGCCTATCAACCAGCTTCTCAACTTCCGCGGGTGTGTTCGTACTTACGCTACCCACCTTCTTCCCTAGGGCTCCCCGTATACCGATGTTATAATCCTCCCGCACAGCACCTTCGAATATCCTGTCATTAGCTACTGTAAGCACCTTCATCAACGTCCTCACAGCATATATCTCTACCTCGCTCAAGCCCCTACTGAGAGAGCTTTTGACTAACCTCTCGGAGAGCTCCACGATGTCCCGCACCTCAACCACCCCCGATAGTGATTTCTCTAACCCTTACGTGCGGGCCTCCGTCACCCACTCTAACAGTCTGCCCACTCTTACCGCAACCACCGAAAACACTTGTTCTGACGGTGAAGTCCTTCCCGACAGCGTCGACCCTCCTCAACGTCTCGAGGATTAGCCCGGACAGCATCACCCCCTTGACTAGCCTGACGGGCTCACCGTTCTCTACGATGTAGCTGGGCCCGCTAGTGAATGTGAAGGCACCTGTTAGAGGGTTGACCTCACCACCTGACGCACCCCTACCCCTAACGTAGAGACCCCTCCTCATGTCCCTAATCATCTCCTCCACACCCCAATCACCGGGCTCCATGTACGTGTTTGTCTGGCGCACGAGGAGCGGGTCCCGGTAGTTCATGACCCTAGCGTTACCGGTGGGCTCACCTCTTAGAGCCCTAGCAGTTGCTAGGCTGTGTAGGAACCCTTCCAACACACCTCTCCTCACTGTGTAGGTCTTTCTCTTCGGGGTACCCTCATCGTCGAACGGTACGTAAGCTCCTCCCTCAACTACACCCTCATCCACTATCGACACCAATTCGCTAGCTACGACCTGTCCTAACCTACCGTAGAGTACGCTCCCGCCAGCTAGGACTATATCCCCCTCAGTTGCGTGGCCGAATGCTTCGTGAAGCATTAGCCCGACCATGTCGTTGTCTAGGACCGCGTCGTACTTACCTGGCTCCACCCTGGGGGCTTTAGCAGTCTCAATTACTAACCTAGCTCTAGTGGATGCCCAGTCCCTCCAGTTAATACCCTTTATGAACTCCCACCCAGCAACGTTCGATTCATGGTCCCGCAGAGACTCGTACACACCATCAACATACGATACTAAGGCCGCCGATACACCGACCATCCTCACCTCATACTCAACACTATCACCACTACTGGAGACGTAGTATCTCCTATCTCTCTCATAGCCGAACCTCAAGACGGAGCTTACTACGCCTGGGACGGTGGAGATCTCCCTGTGCATGTCCTTTAACAGCTCCACCTTCTCAGAAGGATCCACGTTCTCAGGGTCGATAACGTAGCTCGATACAGCCCTAGCTTTTACAGTTGGGCGCTCGTAGAGCTGTACACTGATTGATTTCCCGGATATTGCTTTAGCGATCTTGTACGCCCTCACAGCGGCTTCAACCACGTCATCCTTCTCCAGTGAGTTTGTTGATGAGTACCCGACCGACCCGTTAACGACTACTCTAACACCTACACCATTGATGTAGCTGCTTGATAACTCACGAACCACCCCGTTATCGAGGACTACCAGCTCACTATAGTACCTCTGGATCCTAACATCGATGAAGTCTGCATTGAGCTTGCTACAGAGGGTAGCTACGAAGGCTGGATCCAGCAAGTATGTTCCCACGGTAGATAGCTAATACTAGAATTAAAGCTAGTACTACGGGTCTAGACGAAGGCTTAGACTTATTTATATATTGTTACCTCTAGAACTCCTCCCTTCACTCTAATCCGCGTTCTCTCAGGGCTAGGCTTCACAGGTAATGTTATAGCCAGGTCATACTCCTCAACTCCGACCCCCCTGTACCGCTCGGACCAGCTACCCACATCAAGTCTCGACCTCAGCTTCGCTTTTACATGCATTATGTTACCCTCAAACCACACGTCAACCTTCCCAGTGTCAGCGTAGGGTATGTCCACATACACAACCAGGCGGTCACCGAGATCCCTGATAGTGTAGAGGGGCTCCACAGACTCCGCAAATATCTTGGTCTCCCTCTCCTCACGTTTAAGCTCCCTGAGAACCCTCTCTATCTCGCGGGATACTGCCTCCTCAACCTCCCTCATCCTCCTCTCTATTTTCTTAAGGAACTCGTCGAGAGGTCCCTCACTGGATTCAAACACTGTGATCACCCCTACGCGTAGAGAAATGGGGAGTACTCCATATCCTTTCTCATCTGCCTCATAACCCCGGTGGTCTGCCTCATGAGTTCACGTGTTTTAATCTTGATTATCTCAGCTTCCTCCAGTAACTTCTTTATGTCGATGTCTATATTAGCTATCCTAGAGAATACCTGCAGCCCTCGAGCAGCTGCCTCAGGATCTGGGAACTCCATGAAGCATTCCGTGAGGAGTAGGAGGGAGTCGAAGCCCTTCTTCATGCTCTCTTTTACCAGGGTCGCGTAAGCCCCCACTAACACCCCCTGCTTCAGGGTTATAGCACCACTTCTCTCAGCTATCTCAGCCATTCGCTTACTTGAAGAAACGTAGTAGGTCTTCAGCTCTTCTAGGTCTAACCTATTGGGGGAGGGTATCCCTGAGAGGGATATTATGTACTCCATACCTCTAAGCCTCGCGTAGTCGATTACGGCGGAAGCAATCATTACCTGGATTGAGGGTGACAGTGCTATGTCAGTGAAGACTGCGGCTAGGTTCCCACCTGCGTAGATTCTAAGAGGAGATCGGGGGAGGCCCTCACGTACAACAACTATGTGTGCAAGCTCGGGGAACTCTATGTCCCCAACCTCCTCCAGGCCTAGAGTACTCACTATGTGCGAGGTAGATATGACGCTAACTAACCCAGCATCTGGGAGAGCGAATAGCAAGACAGATGGTTTCCTAATATTAAGAGGTCTATACTCGATGAACCTGAACCCACCGATAATCTCCTCTCTAGGTATGCTCAACGAGATACCCTACATAATAGCCCCTCGAAAGTTTTATATTTTAACCCATCCAACGTCTACTACCCTATAGCTAAGTCAGCTCTTGAGTAGGAAACTTAATGGTGAGGACTCCCTAAACTATCTGGGCTTACATTAAACTAGCTACAACCTCGGGGTTTGATATGATTTGGTGTAATACTATTTTATCTCTAGCGGTGTAGAGCTGGGGTCTCAGAGTGATCAGAGAGCTCTTCGAGCGCTCGGTTATCTTTGGGGCTGGGGGAGGTGGTGATGTGGTGTCGGCCTACGTAGTCTGCGAGTTACTTAAATCCGTTTACGGTGTTAGTAGCTGTCTTCCGGGTGCTGTGCTTTGGGAGAGGTGGGTAGTGGATCCCTACCCGGGACCTATACCTAGACACCTCATTCGTAATGCCGTAGTCGAGAACTGCGTCTACGTAGGTTCAAATACCTACGCCGAGAGGTCGGGTAGGGTTGTTAGGCTTACATCAGCCGCAGTAGCTGAGGTAGCTGGGGTTGAAGTACCCTCCGTTACTTTAGAGTACGGTGTTGTGGGGATTAGGAAATGCTTCGATGAGTTAGCTGGGGAGGGTTGGAGGATTGTTTTACTTGATGTAGGTGGGGATATACTAGCTCGGGGTACTGAGGGAGGGCTCTGGTCACCTCTAGCAGATAGCCTATCTCTAGCAGCAGCCTCTGAAATAGATGCTCCACTAGTGGTACTAGCTCCGGGAGCTGATGGTGAGCTAGATGTTGACTACGTGGTCTCCAGGGTAGCTGAGGTGCAGGTCTTGGGCGGTCTCTACGGGGTTATAGGGCTCTGGGTAGACCTCGTGAGGACCTACGAGAGTATCCTACCTAAAGTTACTAGTGAGGCTAGTAGAGTACCTTACATAGCACTGAAAGGGCAGATTGGGGAGGTTAAGATGCGCGGGGGTTCTCGGAGGACCTACATAGGTCCTCTATCTCTAGTGGGCTTCGTCCTCTCATCTAAAGTAGCCGCAGCAATATCCCCGCTCGCTAAGGCTTTAGCTGGTACTAGAAGTCTGGCTGAGGCCCGAAAAGCCGTGAATTTAATTGGAGTAGCTACAGAGCTAGATATGGAAATAGAGCTCGCGAAGATTGTCGGTTGTGGTAGGCCGGCCTCAGGAGACGATTACATTAAGGCTAGGGAAATAGCTAGAAGGAAGCTGGCCTCCCCGTCTTAGAATGGGAATGTAGCTATCGCACCATAACCTTCTGAGATCTGTATTGCTAGCACTATCTCAGTCTCACCGACCGCTTTGAATCCCATAAAATCTTTAGGCTGGTTCTCTCCAAAGCATCCTTAAATGTTTACAGGTATTGAGAACTTGTCTTAGGTGTAAGAAAGGCGAGTAGAGTTAAAACATAATTAAAATATAGGATACCTCCTAGCTACCTAGGACTCTCTTAACTATGAGAGAGAACTCCTCCCTTGTAACAGGTCCTTTCTTAAGTGTTGAATAGAACTTCACCTCAGCCAATATTCTCACCAAGGAATCGGCACCTACCTTAGCTGGGTCTATTCCCAGCTCCTTCAAAGCCTCAACTATGTTAGCCTTACCCGATTTCTTTCCTAGTACAATCTCAATTCCTTCTCTCCTACCTACGAGTTCGGGCAGTATTGGGAATACCTCCGTAGGTCTTACTTCCCTAGCTGAGACCCACCAGTCAGTCACCATCCCTGACTCGACTTTATATGGTGATTCACCGACAATGGGTTTGTGAGGAGGTAATCTCACACCGGAGAGCTGCTCCACAAGCTTAGACAGACTGTACAGCTTGTCATACTTCACACCTGTTTTAACTCCTAGGAGTAGCTCCAGCGCTAACACTGTCTCCTCAAGTGCCGCATTACCGGCTCTCTCACCTATCCCATTAACGGTTACGTGGACTGCTGAGGCACCGGCAGCTACAGCTGCTAGGGCATTAGCTACTGCTAGACCGAAGTCGTTGTGGGGGTGGACCTCCACGGGTTTCTTTATGATCATTTTCACCTGCTTGGTGAGGTACCCCATTGCGAACGGGCTTACTACCCCGAACGTATCAGCTATGGTGAAGGAGTCAGCCAGATCCCGTACGGAACCCGCAATCCTCTTCAGGAGCTCGTAGTCAGCCCTCGTCAGGTCTATCGCGAGGAGAGTAACGAAGAGCCCGTGCTGCTTAGCATACTCAGTAGCCTCGACAGCCATGTTAATGGCCCTATCCTCGGTGAGACCGTACCCGTACTCGATTATGTGTTTACTGGACGGGAGCTCCATCACAACCCCCGACACATCAGCCTTGAGAGCCAGATCAACATCATGCTTTAGACATCTAGAGAAAGCCATGACCTTAGCCCTGAGACCGAGTTTAGCTACCTCCCGAACGGCCTCGAAGTCCTCCTGCGAGGTAGCAGGCATTCCTACCTCCACCCTATCCACACCCACCTCATCGAGGGCTGTAGCTATCTTAACCTTCTCGTTCTTCCTAAACACTACACCAGCCTGCTGCTCCCCGTCCCGGAGGGTAGTGTCATGCACTATCACCCTCTCAGGTAGCTCAAGACCTGCCCTAACCTCATCACTGAAATTAAGTGGACTAACAAACCAGAACTTAGAAGTCCATGTATACAAAGCATTCACCAAGATATTTTCGCCAAAGAAAAATATAAGTACCCTAAAATCAAGAAGCAGAGGTAAGCACCCCGATGATTGGCACTAAATAAGAAAACCTCTCTAGTACATCAGTGCAGCGAACGCCACATGGTCACTATCTATTAAGTATTGACAGCTCCCCACCTTATTTAAAGACCTCATCGTACAAGGGTTATGATGCGACACCATCTACCATCCCTAGAGATAAATAATACGTTCCCCAGGAATCTAGGTACAATCCACTGGACAAGCTTGGGATAATTCGTAAGACTTATCTCACTATCGATAATATTAGGGTAGGTGGGTGATGTAAATAAAAAATCCAGGTGTATGAAGCTATCTAATCACCAACATACATTAGTGAAACAAAGGATATTACAGCAAGTATCGCTGTGAAGCTAATGACTAAGTCAACTATGAACATGTACAGAAAAACTCCCGATCTTACCGCCATTACGAGTGTTTCAATAGTGCTTCGAATTCCGTGGATTTCCCCGATGTATCCCCAGATGATGTAGTATGCTACCTCTAGTAAGAGAGATCCGAGGACAGCTACTGATGTCCCAACCGAGAAAAGCTCTGCGTACTGTGCTCTCCTACTGAGGAGGATCCAAGTAAGAACTATTGAAGTAATCACACTTCCTATTATTGTAGCTATGAACTTCGAGATAATTAGGGTTAGTGCGAGAGTCGCAAATACCAATATCGCGGAGCATGCTAGTACGGCAGTGATTTTCCTCATAGCTATACCCGAGCTAGGTGGTTACCTCCTCAGCCTCGGGTTAGCTATCTCATCAAGAGCTGTACCAATTAGGATGAATCCTATACCGAATACTATGAGCCCTAGAATCGGTGGTAGTATCCACCACCAGGCGTTATGTAGGAGCGCACCTCGATAGTATGCCTCATTTATCATCCTACCCCATGTGGGTGCCTCAGGATCTCCAAATCCTAGTAGCTGTATTGAAGCTTCTAAGAATACTGCTGACGGTACTCTAGTTACGATTCTGTAAACCATGTAGGGTGTTAACTGGGGAGCTAGGTGCTTCATCATTATCCTCCACTCACTAGCACCCATAGCTTTAGCAGCCTCGACGTAGGTACTGGAACGTAAGCTGATGACCCACTGCCTGATTATCCTAGCACCCCCCTGCCACGAGAGGAGTACTATGACTGTGTAGATAGTTAAGAGGTTCCTACCGTAGGTCATCCCAACTACTATTATGAGGGGTATCGTCGGTATGAAGTTCATCACATCAACAAGGAACGTTATTCCGTGATCTACTAACGTATCGACCCTGTAGCCTGCTATGAGGCCGACAACTAGTGATATGAAGTTCGCGAGTGTGGCTACGGTGATACCGACAGCTAGTGCTGATCTAGATCCGTAGAGGAACTGGGTCCACACATCGTTACCGGCAGCATTCGTTCCTAGTACTCCATGAGCCTCACCCATTATCCATATCTTGACCCCTTCTAGCTCTAGGTCTAGGGCACCGTCCTTACACGACATGAAGAAGTCTCTTGGGTTGCAGTAGTATGTTACGTTCACCCATATACGTATCTTAGTGTTCTTCTCGAGGATAAGCTCTCGCAAGGCGTTTACTAGATTAAACTCTCTGGAGACAGCGTCCTTGACCCACGGGTCTTCTATTTTAGTTATATACCTCTGCTGAGCGTTTCTGATCGGGTTCGGGAGGGTTATCAGGGTTCCTCTAGCCTCACCGCGATGATACTTGTATACGGTAGCTACCTTAGTAGTGACTAAATCGTAGAGAGAGTAGATACCTTTAGGAACATTAAGTATGTAGGTAGCTCCAGACGGTAGGGATACCTTCATGCTGTAGTTCTCTTTTTTTGCCAGTAGGTCCTCATTTACAATAATGAACTCCACATTATACCATGCCTCACCAGTATTTGCTGGATACGTTGTCCGGAACCTCATATCGATTTGAGCCTGCTTTGCGGGTCTGTACGGGTATAGTATGTAGTCGGTTGAGACTAGCAAGACGTTCGCTAACCCCTCACCGCGGATGGCTAGTCTTAGGTTTCCCCCACTTTCGAGTGAGACCGTGACATTACCTGAGATACTCTTATGTAGGATCTCAAAGTTTGTGAGGTTCTTAACTATGTTTCTCGGCACGTCAGGTGGAGCCGCCCATTCAGGAATAGCGAAATCTGCCGCTACAACCTCTCTTGTTGCTGGTGTGTAAGGTGTTAGTATCGGGGCAAGTATCCCGAGTACTGAGAGAGTTAATATTATAGCCACACCTGCGAGGAAGGACTTCTTCTTGAGTATAAGCCTTATTAAGGTTTCACTATAGCTCTGAGCACTAGATTTAATCTGTGTTGACCTAGAGATGGATCGCTTGCTCATGTCCTCCCCACCCTAATCCTCGGATCTATCATAACTAAGATTACCTCAGCAACAAATAGTGACACTACGTTCAGTAATGCTGATATAGTGAAGAATGCTGACATCACCGGGAAGTCCCAGGTCTGCAGAGCTACATATGAGAAACTCGCTATACCCGGCCAGTTACATATTATCTCAAATATAATCGCACCACCGAATATATCGGGTATCGTGTAAGCCAGGGACATTACTAGTGGTGGCCTGACGTTCGGTATGACGTGCTTGCTGAGGGCCGTCCTCTCATCTAGTCCCTTAGCTAAGGCAGTAGTGTAATAGTCCTGACCCATCTCCGAGACAACTAGCTGCCTTATGTAGTATATCCACCCACCAGACCAAGCTATTAGAGCTGCCAGCAACATCGGGGACATGTACCAGAGGAGGTACTTAAACTGCTCCCAATCCCTAATACCTATCTCCGGGGGCCTAACCGGCATCGGGAATATCTGAATTCCCCAGAGGATCTTAGGTAGATATGCTAGGCTATAGTATATCAGTAGAAGTATTAACCAGCCTGGTATTGTCCTAGAAATCACAGATATCTGGATAATGGCCGAGTCCAGAGGTCTTCCTCTATGCTTGGCTGCTATTATGCCTAGATAATACCCTATCACTATTGGCAGTATCGTAGTTATGGTGTAGAACGATAATGTGTAAGGAAGCCTAACAGCTATCTCATCTAGAACAGGTTGCTGCGTATACACAGAAACTCCGTACCGAAATGTCAAGACACTCCTTAAATACCTGAAGAGCTGGTCAGGGATCAGAGGCCTGTCTAGACCATATGTCTTTATCGCCTCATCTATCCAAAACGTAAACCTCGGATCTTCAGCAGTTCTCCTGAGAGCTGCCAACAAAGGATCAGCATTAACATCCCCTCCAGCAGCTAGAACTGGGAGAACTCTGACCACAATGAAGTACACTATAACTACCGCTATATAAGTAGCTAGAAGCCTCACACCTGTTTTAGCAATAAATCTCCCAGCACCCACAGTAATATACCCAAGATATTGAAGGAAGAAAGCTTTATAAATTTAAGATCCGATTAAAAATAAATATTGAGTATTTTTACTTTCTTCTTATTGCTGCTGCTGTTCCTAGTGCTATTACTGATAGTACTGCTGCTGCGTATGATAGTGTTGGTGTTGTTATTGTTGTTATTGTTTGTGTTGCTTTTGTTACTGCGTCTGTTGATGTTATTGTTACTGTTGGTGTTGTTATCTTTACTTCGGGTGCTTTAAATGTTACTGTTGGTGGTGGTGTTATCTGTATTGGTGGTAATCCAGGTATCTCTATTGTTACTGCTGGTGGTCTCTCAATTGTAGGTCCTGTAGGTCCAGGACCTACAACAGCACCTACAGTTAGCTTAGTCTTGTAGGTATTATCTAGAGTCCATATGATGCCTATAGGTTGTGAAGCATATATCGTAACATCGTATGTCCCTGCTCTAAGACCTGGGACAGTAACCTCGTAAACACCACCACCAACATGAGTAGCAGAAAGCTCCAAACTCATAGGACCAGAGAGAGCTACAGTAACAGAAGCATTAGTAGCCCTACCACCAAGATAGTCAGTTAAAGTCACAGAAACCTTAAACGAAACACCCTCACCAACAGAAGCAGGCACAGACACAGACGCAAACTGAACAGTCCTATCAGGATGCCTCCAGAAGTACCACGGGTTCCAAGAGAATTCGGTATAAGCAGGTTCCCTCTTAACAAGAACCCAGGGTCCGGCACCTATCATACAGGTTAAGCCTGGTATGAACGGATGCGGTACCTTTGACGGATCCATTAGGGGATCTGGCATCCTCTCGAAGATGTGTTTAGGTAGTACTCTGTGGTCTTTGTAGTAGTATCTATCTGCCCATCCGAGTTCGTCAAAGTATAGTTCAACTGTGGTTTTATTTATCTTCCTGATTTCTATCAGTTGGTCTATATCCGGTCCGTAATATCTCCTGGTTTTCAGTTCCTTACCGAACTTGACTAGAGTGTACTCGATATCGTCTACGGTCATCTCAACACCGTCCTGCCACCTTATACCGTTGAAGAGTGTTATAGTGATCCTCACAGCTTCCCCGTCTTTTGCTGCTGGGTGAGGTACCTTAGTATCGACTTTGTAGTATCTGAAGAATACCGATACCTTCATCTCCTCGTTGTACATATCCGGTGGATATGAATACGACAACGTCGGGTAGACCCTCGCAATAGCATCTCCTTCAGTTGTCCACCTATACGTTGCTGGGTGGTATGTACCGACATCTGCTGAATGGTAATATGTTAGTACACCACCGAATTTCCTGTCCTTATATCTAACAGAGCTCCACCAGAACCATGACGTGTCTGTTGGTAGCTCAGCTGGTGGAGCATAGACGAGGATTATCGTTGATCTATCGAGCTTCCCGTCGAAGGCTGTTATACTTACTGAGGTGTAGGTAGGTATCCACGGTATGACCTCCCTCACTAGTATCTCCTGAGCCTCCCAAGCCCACTTTATTGCTTCCTCTATATCTTCAGCGAAGTAGAACTTGTCAAGTATCTCGTCAAGCTTGCTATTGTTGACCTTGTACTCATTCCACCCTCCCGGCCTCAGCTCACGGCTGTGGAAGAAGTAGTAGAGGAACGTTGGATACCTTCCGAAGCTCCACCCCGAAACCCAGGACGGGACTGTCCCGGCTGCTCTAGCAGCATCTAGCTCTATCGTGCTGACCGGCTTGACCCTCACCCTCAGCCCGATCTTCTCCGCCTCAGTCTTAATGTACTGAGCGATCCACCAGTAGGTGGGTGAGGTTGCTTCCGGCAATACCCAGATCTCCCACTCAACTACCTTACCTCCCTCTCTCGGATCGCACCAGGCTGGCTTACCGTCCGGGGCAGTACATGGAGTGAATACCTTAGCTAACAGCTCCTTAGCCTTCTCAGGGTTATACGGGTAGAGCTTCTCGAAGTCCGCATTCGGGTTCATGAACCTTCCGTGGGTTGGTGGGACTAACGTAGTACATTTAATAGCTACACCTCTGAGAGGGGACTCAGAGATCATTTTGTCTCTATTCCAGAGGTGGGCTAGAGCCGCCCTCAACTCATAGTATTTTACGGGCCAGAGCTGTGTATTGAACCTAAGATGACCGGAGGACGTCGTACCTGCCGTCATGATTATATGGGCATCCGGCCTGTTATTCCTTACTCTATCGAGGTCTGCTGCGGTGACACCAACCAGCGAAAGCTCCCCAGCCTCGAAGGCCAGTAACCTCATGGTATAGTCCTTCATTAACGGCATTCGAAGAGTGTCTACATGAGGACCGTACCTAAACCAGTACTCGCCGAGATGTGCTTCATCAGGTGGTGGAGGTGGGAGACTCGAGGCACTTAAGTGCTGAGCTAGACCTACAAGTAGGACTAGAGCCAGCACTAAGGTTATAATCTTAGTATGTAACTTCAAACCCATACCCCTCAATAATGTATTGAATATAGCTTTTTAAATTTTTAGACTGAACTTCTTATTACCTCATTTCTATTATCTCCTCTATGTCTATCTTATCCCGAGAAGATACTATTCTCACTGCCTAAGATCTTGCTAAGAAAGACTTAGGAAGTATTCACGATCATGAGCATCGGATTCAGCGGAACGTATTCTGAAGAGCTCTAATTTCTTGGGATATTACCGCATTGTTGCTAACATACAGAACAGAGGATTTATAGATCAACACTCAACAGTTAACTACTAAGCTGCCTTCAATAGCTACGTCTTATACCTGATCCGTTAAGGACATATTATACACAGAAACATGTTTCAAGACATCCTATCTGAACCTGAGAAGCAGGTAGTTAGGTTAGAGGGCTGTGATGGCTACACCTAGGAATGTGAGTATCGCCCCTAGGACGCTGTTAACCCTAACTTTCTCACCAGCTATGATCGTGGTGCTGAGCTGAGAAATTACAGGGGTTAACGCAGTAACTACTGTTGTTGCTGACACTCCTATTAAATCGATAGAGAGTATGAATAGGTACATACCGAGACCCCAACCTATAACCCCTGTTATAGTTGAAGCTAGAAGTACTGGCTGTATTGAGCTCCTGAAGGGAGGGCCCTCGAAGGTTAGGCCTAGAGGTAGAAATAGTAATGCTATAGCTGCTAACCTAATAACTGTAAGAGCTAGAGGGTCAGCGAAGGAAAGTGCTAGTCGTACTAGAATAGTTGCTACACCCCATAAGGTAGCTGCTCCGAGAGCGCAGGTAACTCCCTTAAGGCTTATACCGCCCCTACTAGTCCATGGAGATAAAGCTACCACAACCCCGCTAAATGCTAGTAAGGTACCGATAGCTAAGCTCAACGTTACTCTCTCGTTTAGTAGTAACACAGCAAGAAGTTGAGATACGAGTATGTAGGTATAGCTTAAGATGACGGCTAACGAGCCCCCGAGGAGCTGAATGGACTTAGTGTATAGAGCATCCCCCATGCCTGGACCTAACACAGCTGAAACCACTATGATAGCTAGGGCATGGAGGGAGGAGTTGTAAGGCTCTGAATACCTCAACCTAGCTATAGGGTAGAGTACGGCTAGGGCTGTTAAGGCTCTAAACGCTGTGAACGTTAAGGGCTTAATATAACTCCTAAACCTGGAGATCACTGCTGGATTAAGGCTCCACGCTAGCGACGCTACTACAGCAGCTACGTACCCCAGCATATCGCCCTAGTCTAAGGTCCGGCTAGGTTAAAGAGTTCGGCTAGACATGTAGTGCCTGAGATGATTCTCAGGAGAATCACTAGGATTTACCTAATTTCTTCGGTTTCCTTAGCTCTCTAACTAAGCAAGGACATCGAGCTCATCTTACCCCGCGAGAGGTTTAAAAGGCTTCCCGTTTGAGTAGAGCTCGGTGATAGGGAAATCGAGTTGTTGGTCGCCAACGGTGTAATCGTGTGGTAGTGATGTTAGCTTACCTGGAACGCATCGACCCACGTACCGGGAGTTTGATTGGCTAGGTTATCGGTTACTGTTTTCTGCTTAGGGACTTCAGTTTTGATGGTTAACGTAGATGTTGAGGTTTTTAACCTTGGTATCAGATGTATTTGGGGTGTTATCAGTGGATGTGATTAAGACCAGAGTTCAGGACATGCCTGCCTACTTGTATTACACTCCACCGGTCCCACCCGAGAAAGGAAGGCCTGGTGTGGTGGTCTTACACGCATTTAATCAGAAACCTGAGGATGTGGAGAGGTATTCTATGGATTTTGCTACTAGGGGGATGGTGGTCTTAGCTCCTAAGTACACTGATGCTAGTGATGGTGTTGCGACTGCCATTAGGGCCCTGAGGAGGCTTAAGTCTATTACCTGGGTTGACCCGGAGATGGTTGGGCTATTTGGCATATCTCTAGGTGGGACTGTGAGCTTACTGGCTTCTACCCAGGAGAACGTGAGGTTCGTTGTCGATGTTGCTGGGTGGGTCGACCTAGCAGATCTCTACGTGTTTCTCTCTAAGTTCCCGAAAGGATCCCCCCAAAAGTACATAGCTGACTTAGTTAAGTCCACCCTCGGCGAACCTGAAGAAAATAGGGAGCTCTACAGCTTGGCCAGTCCAATCACCTACGCGGACGGGATTACGGGCAGTGTCCTAATAATTCATGGATCTAAGGACGAGATGGTGTCGTTATCGCAGTCACAGCTTCTCTACAATAAACTTAAGGAGTTAGGTCGCGATGTGGAGCTCGTCATCATAGAAGGTGGAGGTTATCTACTTGTAGGTAAGGAAGAGGATGTGATTAATGCTACCTACAGCTTCCTGAGTAAGAGAGGAATCGTGGCATAACTTACACTACCCTCTTTGTCCTTAGATGCTCATTTTCATCGGTTTATGTTTGCTCACCTTATCCAGAGGCTTCCAACTCATTCGCGCTCTCAAGGACGCCATGAAATCGTGGTGGTATAATCTGATTGTCGTGGCCCCATCAGCTAGGCATGTTCTAGTCCGGTATGTAGAGTAAGAGCACGTAGGGCTTAATTCCTAGAAATCGAATGGGCAACCCCTATTTTAGAATCCAAGTAATCTTTAACTACATTTCATCTGCTTAAAAAGGCCTGACTTTCAGCTGTAAATTAAAGGGTTTTTAGTCGCTGTAGAGATTGTATCGGGGTAAAAAATTGAAACCTCAGATAATCCAGGCAGTACTTATACTGTTAATTGTAGTAGCCGGTGTAGTAGGATATTTACTAGGTCAAACTACGGTACAGCCACCTACAGCTCAACCCACTGTGACAGTCACTAGGGCTGAAACAAGGACCGTGTTAGCTACGGTAACACATGTCCTCACATCGGTAATAACTACAACCCAGCCAACACCTACAGTCACTACCCCACAATTTGTAGGGACTGTGAAGGTCGGTGCTCTCCTACCTATGAATCTACCTATAGGTACCTTAATGCTGAAAGCTATAGAAATAGCTATAGAGGAGATAAACAACGCGGGAGGCGTCCTAGGATATAAAGTCGAGTTAGTTTACTACGATACCCAGTGGTCCGGCGATAAAGCTGCTGAGGGCTATAAGAAGCTTGCTGATGAGGGGGTTAAGGTAATATTCGGTGTTTTCGGGTCGCACGAAGCTCTAGCAATATTGGACCTCCTCCCACTCTACGAGGTCCCTGTAATAGCATCGGGTGCTGTAAGTGACGCTATAGACCTCAAAGTACTGGGGAACTACGAGCTCTACAAGTACTGGTTCAGGGCCTACGTTAACGCTACATCACAGGCTGCTGCGACGTGGGACCTGCTAGCATATCTCTCCAGGAGATTCGGGTGGACTAAGGTAGCTTGGATATATGAGGACCTCCCGTGGGTTATCCCCCATGCACTCTACGGTCAGAACAGGTCTAAGCTAGAGGGGGTGGAGGTCACTATCTCCATAGGTGTACCACCGGATATAGGGTCGTTTACGGACGTGTTCGCTAAGGTCATGGCCTCCGGAGCTCAGTACATCACCTGGCAGTTCTCCAGTACGGAGGACTACGCGTTCGCTAGGGACTACTTCATAGGTCAGATCCCGCTACTAGCTGTGGGAGGAGGGACGTACGCTATGCTCGACGTCTTCTATAACCAGACTATGGGGGCGGCTGAGGGACTCATATGCATATCCTGGGGGTTCCCAGCCCCAATAACACCTAAAACAATGGAATTCTACAACAAATTCAAGCAGCGTGTAGGAACCGAGCCGTTGTTTACGGCATGGTACGCCTACGACTCAGTAATCGTGTGGGCTGAGGCTGTTAAGAAAGCTGGTACCTTCGACGTGGATAAGGTAATTAAGGTGTTGGAGACCTCAACATTCGTCGGGGCAACCGGAGTCTACGAGTTCACTAGGAGCCACACAGCTAAGCTAGCTCCCGACAGGATCTACCCAGTCTATTTCCAGTGGCAGAGAGGTAAGAGAGTTGTTGTGTGGCCGTTCCGAGTAGTTGAGTCCGGGACGAAGCTACTTCTACCTACTCTTAAGGACGGAACTAGGGTATGGTTGGAGATACCTTGGCCGTAGGGTTCCAAGATGGGGGAGTTAGAGTACATACTTCTTTTTGGTTTGTTCCACTCAGTAACATACCTTGTTTTCTCTCTCGGTTTCTCACTAGTCTTCGGTGTCGCCCGACTACCTAACCTAGCTTACGGATCCCTCTACGTACTCTCTTCATATCTGGCTCACGCCTTATCTAGCTATGCCGGCCTGGAGATGTACTGGGCTGTACCTACCGCTGTGCTACTAGCTGGTGCTGTAAGTCTCGTAGTAGGTGAGCTAGTGGTGAAGCCGGCCCTGAAAATGCCGGTCAGTGTCTTCATAACCACTATGGCTGTAGCATACATCGTTGAGGAGGTCCTCAACATGTTGATGGGTCTTAGACCAGTAGTCCTCTCTCTATACCCCGGAACGTCCTCTATTCTGGGGATAGCAGTAAGTAATCACTGGCTACTCGTGGTCGGGGTCTGCATCCTCATGGTGATATCACTAACAATATTCCTGCTTAGAACAAGCACTGGGAGAGCTATCAGGGCCGTAGCTGAGAGCTGGGAGGAATCTATGAGACTTGGAATAGACCCCCTGAGAGTACTTAGAGTAACATTCTTAGTTACCGGAATATACGCAGGAGTAACCGGGGTGCTTCTAGCCCCACTCAAAGCCATGACTCCATCTGCTGGGTGGTCACCTCTCTTCGCGGCCTTCGCTATCGTAGTGCTAGGTGGTGTCGGTAATCTCATCGGTACCGTAGTGGCTTCCGTGATTTACGGGTTGTTGGAGCAGGCCGTGGTGTACTTTCTGGGAGGGGGGATAGCTAGGGTCGTCCCCCTACTGATAGTAGTTCTAACCCTCGTAGTGAGGCCTCAAGGGCTTCTCGGTAGAGGTGAGTAGCTTGGCTTTCGCTAAGCCCTCAATTAAGAGGAGGCTAGTGAGGTACGTACCGTCAATAACGATCATGGTCGCCTACTCCTGCATACCCTTACTGGGGATCCGCGGATTCTGGCTGGATGTGCTTACTAGAGCAAACATATTCGCTCTCCTAACACTATCCCTCGACCTCTACTCCGGGACTACGTTCTACTTAAATCTCGGGATATCATTCATAGCCGGTAGCTCAGCGTACGTAGTAGCTCTCCTCTACAGATACCTAGGTATGGTCCCGGAATACTCTATTATCCCGGCAATAGCTGTAGCAATAGCTCTCAGTACAGTAATATTCCTACCAAGCATAAGAGTTAGAGGGGTGTACTTCTCCGTACTCTCCCTACTCCTCCCACTAATTATGGTAAGCCTCATAACGTCTCAACCACTCTCACTCTACCTAGGGGGTGAAGGCGGTATCCCACTCCCATCTCTCTTCTCATCATACGCGAGGATGTTACCACCCAGGGAGAGGATCCCGTTCCTCCAGCTAACGTGGTTCTACCTAACAACAGCCCTCACAATAGTTGCTGCGGTGCTATCCTACAAGCTAGCATACTCTAATTTCGGGTTCATGCTTAGGGCTATAGGGCAGGACGAGGAGCTAGCAGAAGCCTCCGGTATAGACACCACTAGAGTTAAGTTGCTGGGCTTCCTGGTATCCAGCACTCTAGCAGCTACTGCTGGAGCTCTCTACGCCGCTATCAGACCACCAGTCACCGTTGACGTCTTAATCCCTGCCAACACCTTGGTCCCGCCACTAACAGCTGTGATACTGGGGGGTATGGGGACCATAATAGGCCCTCTAGCAACGAACTACATAACTATCGTAGCGTATGAGCTGCTATGGGATGCTATAGGTAGGTGGAGGACTATAGCCTACATGCTCCTCCTGATAGTGCTAGTAATACTGAAGCCGCAAGGGGTGGTTTTCCACATCTATCTAAAGCTTAGGAAAGCCATAGCTACGAAGTTAAGCTCCGTAACCTGGCGGTGATCAGCTTGAGTAGCTTACTGGTATGCGAGGGTGTAACTAAGAGGTTTGGTGGGCTGGTAGCTCTCAACAACGTATCGATCGAGGTTGGGAAAGGTGAGATACTAGGTATAATCGGCCCTAACGGCTCTGGGAAGACCACGCTAATCAACGTGATCTCAGGGGTTCTACTACCAGATGACGGTAGAGTCATATTCGACGGTAAGGACGTAAGCAAGCTTAAACCACATGTCAGGGTCTCCCTAGGGATATCCAGGACGTTCCAAGGCTCTAGAGTCTACCCCTACCTCCCAGTCTACTACAACGTAGCGTTATCAGCCCGGTCCGTATACAGAGACCCAGAAATCGCGAGGGCTAAAACTAACTGGGCATTAACAGTCACTAAGCTCATAGCTGAAGCAGTTGAGCTCCCAATTAACCTCACACCGTTTAAGTTACGGATGGTGGAGATAGCTAGAGCCATCGTAACGAACCCCAAGCTCGTGCTACTGGACGAGCCTTTTGCCGGTCTCTCAGCAGAGGAGGTTGAGGAAGTGATTAAGATAATCAACAAACTAAACAATCTGGGTGTCACATTCATCATAGTCGAGCATAAGCTGAGGTACCTCATGAAATTAGCTGAGAGGGTTGTAGTCCTCAATAACGGCATTAAGATATTTGAGGGACCTCCTTCCGAGGCCATTAAAGATAGAGAAGTAATTCAAGTCTATCTCGGGGGTGGCGTAAGTTGAACGTACTGGAAGTCAAAGACCTCACTACCGGCTACGGCAAGACCACTGTCGTTAGAGGTGTCAGCCTCTCGGTCGGACCTGGGATGGTTATCGGAATAATAGGCCCGAACGGAGCGGGGAAGACGACTCTTATAAGGTCTATCCTGGGCTATGTGAGGCCGTGGAGTGGGAGGGTTATGTATAGGGGAGTGGACATTACCGGGCTACCAGCACATAAGATCTCGAAACTGGGGATAGGGTACGTACCTGAGAGAGGGGGTATACTGAGGTCGCTAACAGTGTGGGAGAACGTAGAGCTAGCTCTAAGAACATCAGAACACGGTGAGGACAGGCTCAGCGAGGTTACGAAAATCTTCAGGATAATCGATGAGAGGAGGAACCAGTTAGCTAGGACTTTAAGTGGTGGTGAGCAGAGGATGTTGTCTATAGCGACTGCTATACTGACAGCTAAGGACCTCATGATTCTAGATGAACCTTCTGCCGGGCTCGCACCCTTAATGAGGAGGAAGCTAGCGGAGGCTCTGAGGGATATAAGGGAGCGTTTCGGGATGTCGTTAGTCATAGCTGAGCAGGATCCGACCCTAGTACTTGAGTTAGCTGACACGGTATATGTTATTGAGATGGGCTCTATAGTGAGAAGCGGGAAACCACAGGAAGTTGTGAAAGTAGATGTACTTCGAGAACACTACCTAGGAATGTGATGATATCTCCCCCTCCCTGAAGGGCGAGGCTTTCGGTTATAATTCTGGGTTTACCTAGGAAAACTCACTAATATTAAACGTCTTAGTGAAGTTCTACGGGGACGTACTTGCCTGAAAGATATGCTGCCATAGCCTCTACAGGGATCTATGTACCACCTATAGTTATGACTCCGGAGGACTTCGAGAGGAAGACTGGGATAAAGGTTGATCCCCTATTCATAGAGAGAACCGGGTTGAGGGTGAAGAGAATAGCCCCACCTGAGGAGACACCAGCAACTATGGCTGCTAAAGCAGCCTCCATGGCTCTTGAGAGGGCAGGTATGACCATCGAGGACATAGACATGATTATTCTAGGTACCGACACCCCGGAGGCTATATCTCCCCCAACAGCCCCCAAAGTCCTGAACCTACTTGGTGGTAGTAGCTATGAGATACCTTCCTTCGACGTTAACGCATCCTGCGCTAACCCGGTCTACATGCTCGAGCTAGCTTCCTCTATAATAGCAGGTAATCCAAAGTACAGGAACATACTGGTAATAGGTGTTTACGCTATGACTAGGTTCCTCAGATGGAAGTTCATGTGGGAGTGGATATTCTCGGACGGTGCCGGAGCCGTCGTTCTAACTAGCTCGAAAGAACCTGGCTACCTAGCAGGTAAGTTACGTGCTGATGGGAGTTTCTGGGACTACTGGGGAATCTTCCTAGGTGCTTGGAAGCCCGTAGCTGAGCAGATCTCAGACGAGAACCTACCCTTCCTAGACCTGAGAAAAGCCTACCCACCAGTGAACGATCAGTACTGGCCGGTACTAATAAGAGACGTCATGAACCAAGCAAACATAGGTCTCGATGATATTACCCAGATAATATTCACACAGGTACGGCTAAAGACCATCCTTGACGTGATGAAGGGCTTAGGCCTCCCGGAGACGAAGACCCACTGGGTTATGGATAAGTTCGGCTATACCGGGTCAGCGTGTGTGTATATGGCTCTACACGACGCTATCGAGCAGGGAAAGATCGAGAAGGGTAAGGTCGTGATATTCGTTGCTTCAGGAGTGGGGTATCAGCAGGGAGCTGTAGCCTTCAGGTGGGTAGAGCGGTAGTACGAGGTAGCCTCACGGTAGCCGGGGTGAGCTCACTGCCTTTTGTTAATGTATCTGACGTAAGGATATACTACGAGGTTGTAGGGCAGGGAGAGCCAGTAGTACTCCTCAACGGAATATTCATGAGCACCGCTAGCTGGGTCTTCCAGAGAAATCACCTAGCTAGGTATGGCTATACCGTAGTACTTCACGATATGAGGGGTCAGTGGGAGTCCGATAAACCTAGAGACGAGAAAGCATATAGTCTCGAAATCCACGCTGAGGACCTGCGAAACCTCCTCGACTTTCTAGGGTTTAGGAAGGTCCACCTTGTTGGGACATCATACGGTGGTGAAGTTGCTATGGTGTTCGCCTTAAAGTATAGGGAGTACGTCAACGACCTATCGATCATAACCTCCGTTAGCGAGGTACATGAAGCTCTTAGACTGACCGCGCTGAGGTGGCTGGAAGGAGCTATGTCACGTGATCCTAGAAAGTTCGTCCTATCGTGGATCAATGATGTCTACTCAGAGAACTTCATATCACGACAGGATAGGACCTTCTTTACGCGGCTCGTAGAGTACTTCTCCTCCCAGAAGTTCGACTTCGATGCCGCTACCTTCCTACTGAAATCATTCTTGAGGTTATCAGAGAACCCCATCACACAGCTACTTAAAGATATAGATGTACCTACACTAGTAGTCGCAGCCGAGGAGGATAGAGTAAAGCCTCCTAAGTACTCTAAGATAATAGCTAGATCTATACCTAACTCTACCTACGTGGAAGTGAGGGAAGCCGGCCACGCAGTCGTCCTTGAAAAGCCGGGCACCGTCAACTACCTGCTTACCGGATTTATACGTAGTAACCCTATGAGTAATCACTAGCAGAACATTTCGACAAATAATCTAAAGTATCTGTAGGCGTTTCTATATTAGAAACTTAAAAAAGTTTCAGGACGTATACTACATGGGACTTAAGAGTTTGCATGTAGGTGCTTTCGATATAGTCCAGTATGACTGCCCGGTAGTTCAGTTAACTGAGAACGTGCGGGATTCTAAGATCATAGTAGTAGGTGCTAACGTAACGGAGATAGAGAGAGGACTTGAGAGGATTTACGTCGTTATCTTCGGTGATGAACATGTTCTCGGTAGATCCATGAGTAAGTTAGGTTCAATAAGGAATGTGAAGTCGTATGAGATAATTCAGAGAAGGAAGAACCAGATCAAGCTACGTATGTTAATAGAGAAGACCAGCACTATGGAGGCTGCCGTAAACTACGATGCCGTGCCTTTAACTGCTTGGATAGCTATGGACGGCTTCGAGAGGTGGACCCTAGGTTTCCATACATCTAGGGACTTAAGAGAGTTTATGAAGAGAGTCTCCGAGGTTGATTATATAGAGAAGTACAGGCTAGCCGAGATCTCGGAGCTCACACTATCACAGGTCAACTACGTGGACATGCTGTTCTTCGTCTCTGGAGGGCTGAACAAGCTGACTGATAAGCAGATAAAACTTCTATCTACCGCCCTGGAGCTAGGTTACTATGACTGGCCTAGGAGGGCAGGTATAGCTGAGATAGCTAGGAAGCATGGAATCTCGAGAATAGCTGCCGCTAAGACTCTCCGGAGAGCTGAGAGGAACCTAGTGAGCCTCTCCCTAAGTACGTTTGATGGGTTCTCCCACTCGAGGCCTCGAATCAGTAACACCTCAAAGCATGCGAAGAGGAGCTAGTTGCGGAGTTAGCCGACCTCTCCCCTACCCGAAGAACGATGTTTTCGCTGTAAACAGTAGTAAACAAAACTAGTTTAATGCTGTGGAGCGGTAACATAGGTGGAGTTAGACATTGAAGGTGGGTATAGTAGCTACTTACAGTACTAAATACGAGCTTAGATCCGAGAAGGAGGCTTGGGAGCTGATAGATGAGGTTGTTCAGGGGCTTCTCAGGTCTGTGGAGAAGGGTGTGGGTAAGGGGGATATAGACCTAGTAATAACCTCAAGCTTCTCCGATAGGTTTGGTGGGATACTCCACACAGCACCCTACGTAGCCTCCAAGGTTGGTGCTAGCAAAGGATTTAGAGTTGAGAATGCCTGCGCGTCTGGTGGGACAGCTATCTACTTAGCTTGGAACATGATAAGGGCGGGACTAGCTAGGAACGTCCTCATAGTAGGCTTCGAGAAGATGAGTTACCAACCTACGAGTGCTGAAGCAAACGAGGTTCTAATGGCTGCCGGGCACCCTGAAGAGGTGGTTGCCGGGGTCCCCTTCGTCTCCCTCTACGCTCTCATAGCTAAGGCATACATGGATAGGTACGGAGTTACTGAGGAGGATCTAGCTCTCGTAGCAGTTAAAAACCATGAGAACGGGCTTAGAAATCCGTTAGCTGCTATGCGTAGGAAGGTGACTGTGGAGGACGTGATGAGGTCCCCCTACGTCTCATGGCCCTTGAAACTTTACGACTGCTCGCTAGTAAGTGATGGAGCCGTAGCCCTCCTAGTGAGCGGGGAGCCGAAGAAGTTCACTGATACCCCGGTCTATATAGAGGGTATCGGGCTGGCTCACGATACTGCCGGGATTTTCGAGCGGGACGATATAACCGCGTTGAAGGCTATCTCCGCAGCTGCTAGAGAGGCCTTCAATGCTTCCGGGCTTACGGTAAGGGACGTAGATGTCCTGGAGGTGCATGACGCGTTCACAGTGTCCGAGTTAATAGCGTACGAGATGCTTGGCTTAGCTCAGAGGGGTGAGGGTGTGAAGATACTGAAGGAGGGGATTACCGCATTCACCGGTTCCAAGCCTGTCAACCCTAGCGGTGGGCTGAAATCTAAGGGGCACCCTATCGGTGCGACTGGTGTTGGTATGGCGGCTGAGCTGTTCTGGCAGTTGAGGGGTGAGGCGGGTGAGAGGCAGGTTAAGGGTGCTGAGAGGGGTCTCATGGAGAACCACGGAGGGACTGGGTCCACAGCTGTAGTAGCTATTTTCTCGAGGTGAGGGTGATGTTCTGGAAGCTTATTACGTACACAGAGCTCTACACTCCCGTACCGCCCTATAAGTCCACGTACGCTATCGGGGTAGCTGAGGATGAGAAGGGTAATAGGGTTATAGTTAGGATAGATAGGAAATACTTCGGTAGGTTGAGGACCGGTATCCTGGGGGAGGTCTCCGAGGAGTGGACTGTCTTTGGGAAGATAAGGAAGTTCACCCCGGTAGGGCTTGAGGAGCCGGTGAAGGTTGCCTTAGTAACTGGGGGTGCTAGAGGTATAGGAGCTGCGATAGCGTTGGAGCTAGCTAGAGCTGGCTACTCTATTGCTATAGCAGATCTATCCTACGACCAGGAAGCTGAGAAGACCCTCAACAGCCTGAGGTCCACGGGGACTAACGCTATCTTCGTAGCTATGGACGTATCAAATAGAGAGTCGGTGGAGAGGGGCGTGAAGGAGGTTGTCGATAAGCTTGGGAGGCTTAACGTACTAGTAAATAATGCTGGGATAACTAGGGACTCATATCTACAGAGAATGAACCCTGAAGACTGGGAAGCCGTGATAAAGGTTAACCTAACCGGGGCATTCCACTGCTCAAAAGCCTCGGTACCCTACATGATTAGGTCTGGGGGAGGGGTCATAGTTAACATATCGTCTATTGTCGGGATATTAGGGAATATAGGGCAAGCAAACTACGCAGCATCAAAGGCAGGCCTCATCGGCTTAACATACACACTAGCTAAGGAGCTAGCCCCCTACGGAATCCGCGTCGTTGCTGTAGCACCCGGGTTCGTAAAGACTAGGATGGCCTTAGCTGTACCAAAGTCCATACTCAGAGACTACATAAGGAGATCCCCCATAGCTAGGCTTATCGAACCTGAGGAGGTAGCTAAACTTGTTAGACATATAGTGGAGAACGAAGCCCTTAACGGAATCGTAATCCCGATAGACCTAGGCCTCGGGATAGGGTCCCCGAAGGCGTAGTGAAGCCTCCGCAAACAATATTTTTAATTTCTCTAAATACTGTAATAGCCGTATAGCACAGATTACCTAACGAACCGGAAAGGCGGGGTACACCTGCCAGCATCTATAGCTCTTGAAGTTCAGGAAACAGGAAGAGCTACTAGTACTACCTCACAAATCTCGAGTAATAAAACAGAGCTATATTTATATTATCTAGAAGAGATCAGAGTAGTACATGGAGGTCTCATTGAGTCTTGAGAAAATTATTGCCAGGCTCTTCAAAATGGATGAGAAGACCTTCAGGAAACACTCAAACCCGTGGAGTGAATACACAGCCTCCCCCTTCTACCACTCTTAACGCTAGCTCTATGGAGTAGGGCTTGGATAGGGTGGTGGGCTTTAATCCCTCTAGCAATTGTTGTTGTGTGGGCTTGGATTAATCCCCGGATATTTCCAGAACCTAAGAGTAGTGACTCAGGTTCTCTAAGGGAGTTCTCGGAGAGTGGATATGGGTTAACCAAGACAAAATAAAGATACCTGATCACCATCAGAAAGCTCCCAGGATCTTAAGAGCTGTGGCTGTAGCTGGGTTTGTGCCCTATGTATGGGGTGTAGTGTTCCTCGATCCCTGGCTGACAGCTGTTGGTATGATCATAAGCTTCCTTAGTAAGCTGTGGTTTGTTGATAGAATGGTGTGGCTCTACGAGGATATGAAGGACGTGATGCAGCTACCTCCAGTAGAAAGCATAGCAAGTAGTGACACCAGCCCCGAAAATCTGCGGGGAACTAGACGCTCCCACCAAAATAGAATGGAAACCTCACTGCGACCTACTCCACTACCTCTGCGCTAGCTTAGGGTTAACTATCCTCAGTAAGCCGTTACCGACGAGGTTCACTCCTATTACGGTGTACACTAGGAAAGCTCCTGGTATCAGCGAGATCCAGGGAGCTGATACTATGTATGGTTGTCCCTCATATATCATCCTACCCCAGCTCGGGTAGTTCGGATCTCCGAGCCCCAGGTAACTCAAGCCGGCCTCCATCATTATCGCGGCACCTATCTCTAGTATCGTGTACGCAAGTGCTGGAGGAATTGCGTGGGGAATTACATGTTTGAAGAGTATGTGAAGGTCTCCGCATCCGATAGCTTTAGCTGATTCAACGAAGAGTCTCTCCTTCACTGAGAGGACTTGCGCTCTCATGATTCTAGCTATCATAGGCCACGTAGTTATGGCTATGACTAGCATTAGCAGGTATACGCTACTACCGAAAATTACTAGCAGGACTAGAGCTAGGAAGAAGGCTGGGATTACCTGAAAAACATTGATTAGGCCATCTATAACTGTCCCTACCTTACTACGGAAATAGCCTGAGATCGACCCTAACACTATCCCTATCACTGACGCGAGACCGGCAGCACAGATGCCTATCGCGAGGGAGATCCTAGCACCCCACAGCACTCTAGCCAGTATGTCGCGACCTAAGTGGTCTGTACCGAGAGGGTTCCTTGGTGAGGGTGGTGAGAACCTCGGGAAAATCATGGAGTTGAAGTAAGGTATGTTTATGTAGGGCGCTAGCACGGCCAGTAAACCTATAGATAGGAGCATGATCGTGCCTATTACCACACTTTTATCTCTAATTATGAGGCGGATACTGCGTAATACTCCCGAGGTGCTGAGCTCCCCGACCATGTGTTATCCCCTACTCTTTATTCTCGGGTCTAGGATTCCGTAGATTAGGTCAAGAATTATACTAATTACTACTATGGTTACTACGATCGTGAAGTATATCCCCATGAGTACCGGATAGTCTCTCTCCCTTATTGAATCCAGAAGAAGCCTACCCATTCCCGGCCATCCAAAAACGTTCTCGATGAGTGCTGCCCCTGCTAGCGAGAAGCCTAACCTTATGGCTAGAAGTGTTATAGGTGGCAAGATAACGTTTCTGAACACGTGCTTATTGAATATCCTCCTCTCGTCCATACCTACAGCTCTTAAAGTCAGTACATAGTCTTCACCTAGCTGCTGCACAGCAGAGTCCCTAACGGTCTTGAAGTACGCTGGGAGCAGTATCAGTGTGAGGGTCAGCACCGGCAGGAAGGCGTGGTAAGCTATATCCAGGTAGAGCATTATACCTGTTTTGGGGTTCCTTAAGTCCATGAGTCCCGCAACAGGGAATAATCTCAGGTGTACACCGAAGGTGAGCATTAGGAGTATCCCAAGGAAGAAGCCTGGGATAGAGTTAAAGAAGAACGTAGTGACAGTAAGTGCGCTGTCAAGCCCCTTCCCAAAGCTCCTAGCAGCTCTTAAACCCATGAAGGTACCGATTATGAAGGCCAGTATGTTGCTAGTTATAGTTAGAGAAAGTGTAAGTGGTATCCTCTCCATTATTACCTGAGCTACTGGGCCACCGAACCTATATGAGTTCCCGAGCTCTCCCCTAAATAAATTCGATATGTAAATGAAGTACCTCTCATAGAGAGGCTTATCCAGCCCCCAGAGCTTGGTGTAGTACTCTACGACGGCTGGAGAGAGGAACACCGGGTCCCCAGCAATAAAGTAGATAGGGTTACCCGGAGCCAGATTCACGAGAAAGAAAATAATACTCACAGCTATGATCACAGTAAAAAAGCCTTCTAGTACTCTTTTAGCTACGTACGAAGCTAGACCCATTTTCTTACGTACCCCTCCGCCTAGTCAGGACTAGAGCTACCAGTACTAACACTACTATTACCACTACTACTGGTAATAACCACTGCTCTAACCCTCCCCCAGGTGTCGTTGTGGCTGTCTGGGTTGGTTGCGTGGTCTGCGTAGTTTGTGTGGGTTGTAGCGAAGTGGTTGTAACGCCCTTAGCCCACCATACCTGAGCATATACGTTTATACCTACCTTGCCGGGTAGTTCCCAGTAGAAGCCCTTCCAATCAGTTCTAGATATGTAGAAGCCCACAACGTCCACAAGCGGGAAGTACGGTAGCTCCTTAGCGAACTCTTCCTGTGCCTGCCAATAGAGTTGTTTCCTCTTCTCTAGGTCTGGCTCCTTAGCTGCCCTCTCTAGTAGGTCATCGGTTACAGGATTAACATACCCTGGTAAGTTGTGAGATCCCTTCGACGAGAACCTCATATGCATATTGTGGGGGTCAGGTCCCCAGAAGCCATTGGTTATAGACATATCGAAGTCCTTGTCTTTATATGCCTTCTCCTGAAAAGCCCCTAACTCGAGGACCTCTATTTTTACTTCTATCCCTATCTTACGTAAGTTCTCCTTGATTATCTGAGCCATAGCTTCTGTCTGAGCTCCCTGCCATATAACTAGCTTAAGCTCAAGTACCCTCCCATCCGGTAGGCGGCGCATCCCGTCAGGACCCTTAGTATAACCCAATCTATCCAGAATCTCCTCAGCCTTAGCTGGGTTGTAACTGGGTGGCTGTGTGTTAGGGTTATATGCCCATGCTATTGCCGGGACATACATGCCTTTAGCTACGAAGCCGTACCCGCTGAATGCTTTCTCAACTATCTCGGTTCGGTTGATAGCATAAGCTATAGCGAACCTAACATCTTTATTTAGGGTGATCCTACCCTTCTCCTGAGCCATGTTGTAGGCCATGAAGTACCTACTGGGCATAGGTCTTGCTAAGACTAGCACCCCCTCAGTTGAGTTAATGCGGGGTATCTCACTTAATGGTGGTGTGACTCCGAGCACATCACCCTCCCCTGCGAGGAATGACTGCATTGCTGCTACAGCGTCTGGTATGATCTTAAACACTAGCTTGCCGATGCATGGTGCTCCCGCGAAGTAGTCCTTGTTTGCTTCTAAGGTGACGTGGCTTCCTTTGACGTACTCAACGAATTTGAAGGGTCCTGTCCCGACTGGTTTAGAGAGCGCGGGTATGTTGGGGTCCATCCAATCTGTGTACTCAGTTTTATTGTAGAGGTGCTCAGGTAGGACGAAGGTCCCGTACCACGCAAGGAAGCCTAGGAACGGTGCGTTGGAGTCTGAGAATCTGAACTCGGCCGTGTAGTCGTCTCTACATGTTATTCCCTCCAACATGTCTAGCTTCAAGTTACTGTAGGCGACTCCCTTATACTTTTGCATGGCTTCGAACGTGTACTTAACGTCTTTGCATGTAAACGGTGTCCCGTCATGCCACTTAACGTTCTTTCTTAGATGGAATGTGAACGCCTTAGCGTCCGGAGACACCTCCCAAGACTCTGCTAGATCCGGGATCACATTGTAGTCGACGTCCAACGTCACCAGCTTGTTGAATATGTTGGATGCTATAGCGTAGAGAGGGTCATCAGCCTTAGCGTCCGGGTTGAAGCTTTTCGGGTCTCCCATATGTATAATTATTAGAGTACCGCCCTTGTAGGGACATGTTATTGAGCCTGTCGAGGTCTGAGCGGAGACCTCGTACGGCACTACAAACAGTGGGAGGGTTATCAGCATAACCGTAACCAACACGGCTATCCTTAGGGTGAATGTTTTAACCATGTATACACCCAACCGGAAAGCCTTTACAGGTATAAAAGCTTATTTTATGAAAAATTCTTTAAGTTTCTTTGTTCCGCCCTAAGAAAAAGTTCTAAGTATATTGAGGTGTGTATCGTGTTCTGTATAAAGCTATAGAGCTAGTGGAGTAGGAAATCGATGTAATATCTAGTTTTACCGCTGAATCCGTGTCTCTACGTTCTTGAGGCTGGTTGCGGCTATTCCCATAGCAACCAGCAACATAGCTGTGGATGTAGCGAAAGGAGCTATAGGTGAGACAACCCCATAAAGTACTCCCCCCAAGTAAGGCGACGGCACGCTCGCTAAACTTCTCACAGCGTTTATCGATGCGAAAGCCTCCCCCACGTTCTTAAAGACCTTCGCTATGTAAACATTGTACCCCGGTACCCAGAAACCTAGGCTCAAGCCTATGGAAGCCATTGAGAGAACTGCTATGGGTTGTGGGTTTGGATTCATGAGGCTGGCCGCGGCAATAGCTGCTGTAAGCTCGGATAGTGCTAGTGATATGGAGCTCCCAAGCTTATCGGTTAGCTTACCTGCTATAGGGGTGGACGCGGCCTCGACTACGTTGGAGAAGGAAATTAGCATCCCGATACTGACCTCGTCGTAGCCTTTCTCGAGAAGGTATGCTGAGAGCATCGGATTCCACAGGTTCCAGGCAGCCCTGTCGATGGATGTGAAGAGGTAGGTAAGTGCGAGGTTTTTACTCGGTTTAATCGCGTTCCGATAGGCCTCTACTATACTCGGCGCCTGGCTCTTCCTCCCTGCCTCAGGCTCGTGCGATAGTGCTAGAAAAGCGGTAGACCCGGCTACAGCTACTAGTGCTAAGGTTAGGAAGGTGCTTGAGTACCCGTAAGCATTGACTAGGTACCCACCTAGAGCAGGTCCGATAGCCCTGGATACCGTGAATGTGAATGTGGTGACTCCGACGACCGTGCCCAGCCTCCCTATTTCCACAGTCCTCGCTAGGAAGACCGTCCTAGCTGGCTGTGCGAAGTACATAGCTAGGCTGAATAGTGCGTAGCTGAGGGTGAGTGAGGCCACATCTCTAGATAGAGCTAGTATAGTGAGCGACGCTGCCGAGATAAGCCCGGTGAGTGCTGTGATTAGCCTACTACTATACACCTCCAGTAGGTAGCCAACCGCTGGGGACACTAGAGCACCGACAATATTTGAGAGTGTAGCTACAGTACCTATCTCACCCAGGGAGTAGCCGAGTCTCCCCATATACGAGGAGAAAAACGCCCTGAACCCGCTCTCAGCAAGACCCCTAAATACGTTCAGCAAAGTAATAGCAAGCACGTTCGCAGTCACAGATTTAGACAGCCTAGACACCTAGCAACTCAGCGAACTAAGGACTATAAGCACGAGCTTCCTGCGTAGGTCTGGGCAAGAGAAAAAGCTACTTAGCGTATTTGACCGTCTTGTCTACGGCTTAGACGACTCCAGGACCTCGCCTGTCTCCTTCTTTAGGTGCGTATCGAACCACCTCAACATATGTTTTAGTCGAGCCTCACGTAGGCTAGGCTTCCCAGACCACCCGAATGTGTGTCCACCACTCTCGAAGAGCACTAGCTCCACCTCCTTTCTCCTCAGCTTCAGGGCCGTGTATATGGATATTGCCTGGTCAAGCCAGCACCTGTAGTCGTCTAGGCTATGGACCAGCATCAGGGGCGTCTTAACCCTGTCTACGTAATATAGTGGAGACTTCGCACGAAGCTTTTCCTGACTCTCCCAGGGATCACCACCTATCTGATCTGGGACAAAGTAGGGCCCTATGTCTGTCGTTAGATACTCAGCTTCCCACGTCGATATGCTGTTCTGCGAGACTGCTGCTTTGAACCTATCTGTCTGAGTTACTATCCAGTTAGTCATGAAGCCCCCGTAGCTTATCCCAGTAACACCCACCCTCTCCGGATCTATGAAGTCGAAGTTCCTGACCGCGTGGTCTAGACACTCCATTATGTCCTGGAAATCCCTCTCACCGTAATGCCCCCTAATATCCGCGAACTCCTCTGAGTACCCGTCACTCCCCCTCGGATTACAGTACACCACGGCATAGCCATTCGAAGCATACAGTTGGAACTCGAACATGAAGCTCCAGCCGAATTTACTCTTAGGTCCTCCATGGATCCAGAGTATGGTAGGGTACTTCCTCCCCCCAACACTATTCGCAGGCTCTATGACCCAGCCCTCAACCTCAACACCGTCACTAGCAGTAAACGTGAAGTGCTTCGGCTCCACCACATCATATTCCTTTACCACATCGTTGAATCTCGTTACCTTAGTAGGTACGTCACTAGCTCTATACACCCAAATCTCAGCAGGCTCGGTAGCTGTGATCCTAACGAAGACAATAGTGCCCCGACGGACATCGTAGTCCCAGACTACATACTCACCGTCAAGGACGGGCTCTATGGACCGCGCTGTAGTTGAGTATCTGTAGAGGGAGTAGCTACCACCTCGTGAGATTGGGAAGTAGATGTGCTCACCGTCCCATACAGGTCTAGGCTCCGCGGAGGCAGGACCTCTGAGGTCGTAGTAGACCCTCCTTGAGGTTCCGAGACCTATACTCCGAGTTATGGACTCTAACCGCTGGTCGCTGAGGTTGAGTAGCCATACCTCCTCATGTGAGGCGAAGCCCCTCCCCTTCTCGTTATCTCTACCAAAGAAGACTACCTCCTTCCCGGAAGGTGAGGTCGTGAGAGGCCCGATCCAGAGGTCACGACCTAGACCTACCTCATCTACGCTACCGTCTCTCCTTACTAAGGCCAGGGAGGTTCTGTAAGGCTTTGAGGGATCCTTAACTACGGATGCTAGTAAGTACCTCCCCAGAGGGTCAGCAGCTATGTTGGTGTAGCTGTAGCTATCCTGGGTAAGTCTCTCTAGGATCCCACCACGCGTACTGAGGACATATATCTGCATTCTAACATTGTGGACGAATCCGACACCGTCGAACCATAGAGGCCACTCCCTAACGACGCGGACTCCAGGCTCCTCCTCGTAGAGTTTAGTGGGGATGGTCAGAGCTATCACCTCATCATCAAGCCATACCGCAGAAGATGCTGGAACCGCTAGCTTAGTGACAGCGAAATCTGTACCTCTCTCCACGTTTACGAGTCTAAGCTCGGAGCCTCTCCCATCACTCGCAACCCTCTGATAGGTGAGGGTAGAGCTGTCCGGGCTCCAAGCAAGGAACGAGTCTGAAGGACCTGGACTCACGTATATTGGGGTCCCGTCGAGTTTCGTAATCCAGACCCGGACTTCATAGCGGTCTCCAGCTCTGTCCGGCCTAGCGGTAGTGAATGCTACTAGATCACCGCGGGGAGATATAGCCACCCTCCCAAAGTACGTAAACTTGTTGACGTCTTCGGGAACGAACTTCCTTCCCACCTAAAGCACCTCAAGCTCTTAACTATAAGGAACTATAAATAGCCAGTGTTCCCACCTAGAAATGCAGAGTCCTCTACTTGAAGAATGTGAACGTAAGACCTGCTGAGCCCTCCACCTTCAGGGTCTAACCCCGTAACTGTTCACGTGGGTTATCTCCTCAACTGGTTTTCTAGGCCTTGGCGAAGGTTTCTCATCGGGCCAGCCTACTGCTACTATAGCTATAGGAATCTTATTTGGAGGAGCATGAACAATTTCCTGAACCATACGCTTCTCCTTTTCTCCAACACCTATCCAGACGGTACCCAGCCCGTAGGCGTGTGCCGCTAGCATTAGATACATCACCGCGTTCGCGCAGTCATACATGAAGAACTGCGGTGATTTTGTTTCATCGCATAGGACCACAATACCTGCTGGAGCCTCAGACAGCGGCTGCCTCCACGGATAGATGGAAACCAACCTCCGCTTAACGTCCTGATCAACCACTAAAACAAACTCCCACGGCTGGCTATTCCTAGCGCTTGGCGCGAATCTAGCTACCTCGACTAGCTTAAGGAGGAGGTCTACAGGGACCGGATCCTTCTTATACCTCCTTATGCTCCTTCTACTCATGAGAAACTCTATGAATTTCTCAGGCTCCAAAGCACCACCCAGATATTGGCTGTGTAAACCTAGATATGCGTCGACCACTAGGTGTAGATCATGGCCGTCCTAGCCTGCTCCTCGAAATCCTTTACACTGTCGGAGGCGTACTGCAGGAACTCCTCTATCTCCCCTGAGATTACGGCCTCACGGCCTTTAGCCGTCCCGAGTAGTAGGTCTGTGTAGAACTTACCGTTACTCGTGGTGAATACTAGGTTTTCCGGGTAGAGCTCGTAGATTGCTCTAAGTATTTGCAAACCTAGCCTAACCACTCTAACAGCCTTCCTGTCAACTACGTGAACGAACACGCCACCGCATTTCTGGCCTAAGTACTTAGAGTACCTAGACCTGAAGTAGGTTGGCCTGAAGATAACGCCGGCTAGCTTAGCTGAGTTCAGCTTGGAGGCCAGCTTGAAGGGGTCGATAAACGGAGCACCGAAGACCTTGAACGGTGTGTACGTACCTCTTCCTTCGCTTATGTTAGTCCCTTCAAGTAACGCTATGGAGGGGTAGGTAATCACAGTCTCCCTATCGGGGATAGCTGGGGAGGGTGGTACCCAGGGGACGTCTAGGTCGAGAATATCCATGAACCTGGAGTAGCCAGCTAGCGGAACTACCGTAACTTCCAGTCCTAGATTTTCCACTAGGTTGTAGTACCGAGCTAACTCACCTAGGGTGAGACCGAACCGCAGGGGGATTCTGTAGTACCCGACGTAGGACCTGTATTCGTCCTGGAGGAGGGGTCCCTCCATGACGTAAGCACCCAGAGGGTTAGGCCTATCAAGAACCACAACGTTCGGGACACCGTACTTAGCTGCGTAGTCCATGGTCTCAAAAAGTGCTGATACGTAGGTGTAGAACCTCACCCCAACGTCCTGTATGTCGACTATGACCCCATCCGCCTCGTCAAGAACTCTATAGCTTTCACCCCTCTCCCTGCCGTATATACTGCGAACGTGGAGTCCGAGGGATTCTTCGTACGTGCTCGGAACTTTCTCGCCTTCGTAGTACTCAGCCCAGAACCCGTGCTCAGGAGCTAGGACGCATACGACGTTGATCCCCCTATCTCTGAGCTCGGTGATCGTGTAGGTGAGACCTGAGGTTACAGCGCTCTGGTTGGTCAGTACGACAAGTTTGAGGCCGATGAACTTCCTGTAGGTACCCTCTGCTAGGAATCTATCAACACCTAGAGCGACCTTACCCATAATCACACCTAGACTCTCATAGCTAAGACAGGGAATAGGTATTTATAGCATCTACGACCTACTGAAACGAAATATTAGTAACAACCATGTTATTAGGGTTTACATAGTACACCATACGGGACCTACATGACCGGACTTCCCAGTTATAGGACATACCCGCTTGCTTTATGGTATGGAGTGGGGAGCGTTACTCCCCCACTTACTAGAGAAAAATATGTGGGAGATTTGAAGCGCATCAGAGATGCCGGAGTAGGATACTTAAGGTTGTGGGTAAACTGGAGGGATTGCGAGCCATCTCCCAGCACCTACAGGTTCGAAGCCCTCAAGGAGCTTATGGAGCTCTCAAACATGTTCGGGCTCCGCGTCATAGTTCAGGTCTACCTAGAATTCGCACCTGACTGGCTCCCAAGGATGTTCCCGGACGCTCTGTTTACTTCGGAGACCGGTACCAAGCTCTATCCTCAGGGAAGTCCTGGGGTGTGCTTAGACAGTAAGGCGGTTAGAGACCGTGCTGAGAGGTTTCTCAAAGCTTTGGCTAGGTTCCTGAAGAGCTACGAGAACTTCTACGCGTGGGATCTCTGGAGCGAGCCCCAGACAGTGCAGTGGGTTTTCCAGCTTGGGCAACGTAGGTCTCTCTACTGTTACTGCGATCACAGCATTAGGAGGTTTAGGGAATGGCTTAGGAAGGTGTATGGCGATATAGAGGAATTAAACAGAGCGTGGCACAGAAGCTACGGTAGCTTCGATGAGGTGGAGCCACCGAGGTTTGTGGTACTGCACTACGCCCGAGAGAACATAGATTGGGTAGAGTTCAATGTACAGAAGCTGAAGGAGGACTTGAAGTGGAGAGTTGATACCGTTAAAAGTGTTGATCCCCACCACATCGTAGCTAGCCATGCCGCCACTACCTCACTCTTTCTGAACCCTCTCTACGGGCACCCAGATGACTGGGAAATGGCTGAGGTAGTTGATGTTTGGGGTACGTCCCTATACCCTAAACACGCTCATAGAGTTCCAGACCCCGTAGTCGACGGGTTTATCTTAGATGCTGTAAGATCTTCAGCATACTCACACCAGAAAGACTTCTGGCTTGGTGAGCTACAGGGAGGTCAAGGAGTTGGTGGCCTGAAGCTAGCTGAACCCGTCACAGCAGATGATGTAGCCCTATGGATCTGGCAGAGCTTCGCACACGGTGCTAAGGGTGTTTGCGTATATCACTCCTATCCAATGATGTGGGGTTATGAGTCCTCCGGGTACGGGATCCTCAACCAGGACGGGTCACCAACTGATAGATTTAGAGTGCTATCGAAGACCGCGAAACTATTTGAGGAACATGAAGAGCTATTCGTTAGGGCTAGACCTCTGGGAGCTGAATGTGCTATACTGTACAACAAGTACGTGTATAGACTCCTATGGATTCTCCAAGAGGACACAGCAAGGATTCCCTCGTCAGCAGCTCTCGGGATCTACAGAATATTCTTTAAGTATAACATGCCGGTAGACATAATATCGTCTAGGCAACTTGAGGAGGGATCCTATAACTACAAGGTATTGATAGCTCCATTCTCCATCTCGGTTTCGGAAAGAATGGCGAGAAGCATGGAGTCGTTCGTATCGAGAGGTGGGGTTCTTCTAGTAGATGCTAGATTTGGCTGGTTCAAGGAGGACGGCTGGGTAGATTCTGAGGTACCGGCACATTCTCTAAGGAATCTCTTCGGCATTCGAGAAGCATGTTGCAGAACCTTAACAACTGAGGGAGCAGTAATGAAGATTGTTAATGAATATATTCCAGGACTCCGAGTAGGGGACTCTATCAGAGCATGGCAATACCTTGAAACCTTAGACGTAGTAGATGGTTCAGCTAAGGTCGTAGCTACCGCGAACGGAAATCACCCTACAGTATCGTTAAAAAACTTCGGGGCAGGACTTGCTGTGTGGGCTGGCACGTCGTTAGGACTTAGCTATGAGAACACACGGGACCCTGGCGTGGAGAACCTTGTGCTGGGTGTAGCTAAGGTAGCTGACGTCAATCCCCCTGCTACTGTGGATCCGCCTGGATCTCTCGAGGTGCGTTTACTAGCATCAGGGAGAGAAAAGTTAGTTGTAATAATAAACCATGCTCAGTCCGAGGTTCGAGCTAGGCTAAGAATTTCCAGCTCCTTAGGTATCACGAAGTTTAAGGATCTAATAACAGGGAAAGACTACCTAGCTGAGTCTGGGACGTTCACCTTACTTGTTCATCCCAGGAAGGTTGTTGTGGGGTACTCGGAGACATGAGTAATCCAGATCGCCAGCTAGACCTACTTGGTGAATGGTACAAGAAGGTCGCTGAGGTCTTTCACTACATAATGACTACTCAAGCCGCGAAAATAGAGGAAGCTGCTAAAATAATAGCAGACACTATTGCTGGAGGGCATGTCTGTTTCCTATTCGGTTCTGGACACTCAGCAATACCCGTCATGGAGATGTTTCCGAGGTATGGCTCGTTCCTAGGTTTTCTACCTATAGTTGATTTACCCTTAGTGTCGTTCCTAAGGATTGTTGGGGACATGGGTTACCCCCAATTCGACTTCATCGAGAATTCCCCAGAGTATGGGCGGAGAATAGTGGAGAATTACGAGATTCATGGGGAGGACTGTGCTGTACTATTCTCGCACTCGGGGACGACACCTATAACTGTGGAAATAGCTTTACAGTTCAAGCATAGGAAAGCCCGCGTCATTGGTGTGACCTCACTTAAACATGCCGCTAAGGCCAGTCCACGTCATCCAGCGGGGGTTAAACTCCATGAAGTAGCTGACGTAGTTATAGATACTGGGGTACCCGAAGGAGATGTATCAATACGCTTTACCCACGAAGAGCGGGTACTAAGAGTGGGCCCTCTCTCTACGATAGCGTCTATTTTTGTAGCTAATGCTCTAATCCTTAAGACTCTCACCTACCTTATCAGCTCCGGACATAGAGTACTCGTGCTCCCAGTTAGAGGCTTCGACACCGACGCTGAGCAGGTTATGGGGGAGGTACTGCGGAAATATAGGGAGCTGTACTCACAGCACTTAGCGAAGTGATTTGGTGATAGCTTGAGCAGTAGGTTAGTTCTATCAATAGATGTGGGTGGTACTAAGATAGCTTACGCCTTAGTTGATGGGCTAGGTAACGTTTTAGAGCAAGGTCATATGATGACCGATAAAAGAGGTGGGAACTACGTGGTGAACCAAGTTAGGGAGGTAGTTACTAGGTACTCTCACAGGGAGCTTGATGGAGTTGGGATCTGCGTACCTGGCGCGGTTTGGAGGGGCTCCTACGTCTGGGCCCCCAACATAAGAGGCTGGGATGGCGTTAACCTGCGCTCAACTATTAAAAACTCCCTAAAACAACCTGCGAAACTCAAGATAGTAGATGACAGAGAAGCCAGCGTTTTGGGGGAGGTGTGGCTAGGCTCAGCTAGAGGGATGAGAAACGTTATCACACTAATCATTGGTACTGGAGTGGGTGCCGGCATAATGATTGATGGGAAGATACTAAGAGGTGCTACAAATGTTGCTGGCGCGGTTGGCTGGTGGCTCCTTTCGCAGAGACCGCGTAAACGTAAGTCGCGGAGGGGTTACCTAGAGGAGGTAGTGAGTGGCCTAAGCTTGTCAGAGCTGGTATCAAAGCATGCTTCTGAGGAGGTACTTCCAGGTAAGACCCTTAGAGATCTATGTGAAGAGCTTGACGCTAGGTGCCTCTTCCGAGCACATGATCTCGGTGCTCCCTTTGCTGTGAAGACACTCAGGAAAGTTGCGCTAGTAGTGGGTATCCTAGTAGCGAACTTAGTCAGCGCGCTTAACCCTGAGATTGTTGTGTTTGGGGGTAGTGTTGGAGTAGAGTTGTGGATTAGATTTAAGGATTTAATAGAGGAGGTTTTCTCTAGAGTAGCCCAGCCCGTAGCAGTAAGAGCCTGTAAGATTACTGCGACAGCTCTAGGTAGCTTATCATGTCTCTACGGAGCAGCCTATGCGGTACTCTACCGCTAGATCCTGCTTCCTTCTAGATGTTGATGGCCTCAGCTGTAAGTAATTGAGAACCTAAAAATAACATATAGACTAGACTCTCCGGGAGCTCTATGCTTTCAGTAGAACACTTAGAGGGTTGTCGAGGGAGGTATGTTGGGTCTTCTCGGTCTCTACCTTATGCTCTAGCTTGCACACATGATGTGACTGGGTGGTAGCATGCCACTTACTGTAAGGACCTATAGGGAGGGAGATGAGAGAGGTATTGTAGAGCTCCTCAAGGTATGTTTCTCCGACTTCAATCGCTGGGGTCTCACAGTGGATGACTGGATCTCGTATGAAGAAGGTGACTACGGGTATAGGAGGGAGAATGCTCTCGTAGCTGAGCTTGATGGGAGGATAGTAGGTCATCTCCACATAGTGTTCAGGAAGGTCTATCTAGGTGTTAGTAAGGTGGATATATGTGGTATAGCTAACGTAGCTACCCACCCGGAATTCCGGGGCCGGGGGATAGCCTCATCCCTTATGAGGAAGGCTATAGACATATGTAGAGAGAGGGGTTTAAGCCTCGCATCTTTATTAACAGGCTATGGCAGTGAAGGTTACAGGGTATATAGGAAAGTCGGTTTCTCGAATACAGCATTCTTGAATACGTATGTGGGAGCATACGACAGCGTAGTGAAGCTCCTCGAGGATTGGGGGAGACAGGAGCTGGATGTGGAGGAGATAGATGAACGAAATATTGACTCAGTCATGCAACTACACGACACGTGGGGGAGGACCTTAAATCTAGCTGTTTGGCGTCCGAGGGAGTACTGGGTCAGTAAAATACTTCGGAAATTCTTCATGTACAGCTTCTTCTACGACAAACCGGAGGCATCGATAAGATTGCTATTCAAAGACTCTTCCAGGCCTGTTGGTTACTCACTAGCCTTTGACGGATCATCAGCTACGAGAAGCTACTTCCCTAAAGATACCGGTGTAGTACTTGAAGCTGTAGCTACGGATGTACACTACCTTAAGGTGGTAATTAAGGAGACGTTAAGGCGGTTAGCAAGTAGGGGAGCGAAGATCTTCAGACTCTACCTGCCAGCAGGTACCTACGCCGGGCTCTCAAAGTACTTTGAGGAGTTTAAAGGTGCCTTTCTAATGGACTACGTAATCGACCTTAAGGGACTTCTCGACAGTATGGCCGCAGAACTCTCCGGGAGAGCAAAGTACGTTGACGGTCAGACATCGGTCACCGTAAAGAGCCCATTCGGCTGCGCTGACTTATACATATCTAGCTCTGAAGTGCGGATATCCGCTGAATGCTCGGAGGAAAACACTATTGAGTTCACTCAGGACGGTTTAGTTAGGGTTATCTACGGCATAAGCTCTCTGAGCGAGATGTTAGATCCCAACTACGTTAAGAGAATAGACATGAGCACTAAGGCAGTGGAAACCATGAGCACGGTATTCCACAAGAAAGCTGTCTACATACCGAGAATCGATCAATGGTAGACAGAGGACGGCTGACACCCTCATAGGCTCGGACAAAACTTTACCTTGTTTTAGAGCCCTATAGCCGATGACCTTTCAGCCACATGTTTGATCTAGGTCATACTAATTCTGAGTTACGTAACTCGGAGGTATAATAGCACCAGTTCGTAAAGCATTTCGGTGGTAACGTAGTGCCTCTTCAAAAACAGACCTTATACATTATAGTAGCTTTAATCATTATAGTAGCTGTAGTTGGTACCATAGCAGGTATGGTCCTCATGGGTCCGTCCGCACCAGCAACAACCCCAACACCTACAACAACACCTAAGCCCACCCCAACAACAACACCTACCGCTCCCATAACTACCCCTCCGACCACTACTCCGACCACCCCAACAACTACACCGATTACCGTAGCCCCGACAGAGAAGGTTATATATTTATACGGTAGCTGGCCACCCCCAGAGAACTACATCACTAACCCGTTAGTGGGTACTATCGGTATGTTACACTACTACACCCACATGCCACTAGTTTTCTTAGTGCCTGCTGAGAGAGCTCCCCTGCCCGGACTCCCCGGGGAGTACCCTAAGCTCCTTCAGTTACTAGCTGATAGCTGGACCTTCAGGGTAGATCCCGTAAAGAATGTTACCATAGCTGAGGTAAAGCTCAAGAAGACTGGTTGGAGTAATGGGGACCCAGTAACAGCTGAGGACGTATTCATCAGCATAGTATACTACGGCTGCTACTACAACTCTTTCCCAGGTTACTATGAGGTGGTTGACGCAACAACTATAAGGAGGTACTTCAACGGAACTAACATAAGATTTGAGACTCTCACCTCGTGGATGTGGTCATGGTATGGTGTTTGGGCATCCAGTAGATACTATAAGGTAGATCCTCTATGGCCTATATGTACAGAGCAGTACCAGCTACTGAAGCATCGTTACTACCTCTCAGCTACTGCACAACCAATACCTAAAGAGATCACAGACAGACTAGCCCTACTCAACAAGTGGTTTAAAGGGAACCTAACTGAGGTTGCTAAGAAGGTCCCGACATCGCTAGCTAACGGTCCCTACTACCCAGCTAAGATAACTGAGTCAAACATAATCTGGGAGAAGAACCCGTATTTCTGGAACGCACCTAACATAGCTGTATCTAAGTGGATCATGTCGCGCTCACCCGAGACTGCTGTGATCATAGAGGAGCTGGGTAGGGGAGCTGTTACCTGGACTACCCTCTCCTCGCTTACCCCAGACCTGGTGGATGCTATAGGTGCTCTAAACCCGAACCTATTGATATACCCGTTAACACACTTCAGAATGGTTGGCATATTATTCAACTTCCAGCGCTACCCGATGAACGATACCCACTTCCGCAGAGCAGTAGCGTACCTTATAAATAGAGACGAGATATTAACAGCCCTCCCGTTCCAGGCAAAGGAGCCCATACTGAACATAGGTCTACCGGAGGAGTTCCTCTGGCAGTGGCTCTCCCAGGACGACCTCAAGTACTTCACTAAATACAGTTATGATCCTAAGAAGGCAGAGCAGGAGATGTTAGCTGGAGGGTTTAAGAAGGATCCCCGCACCGGGAAGTGGTTGCTACCGAATGGGACTCCTATATCGGTTACGATAACCATAACCTCCGACTACGCGATAGTTGCCGAGGCTGTGGCATCAGCCCTCAACAACTTCGGCATATCAACACAGATAAACGTAGTGCCTAGTGCTGTCTGGACCACCCTCGTTCAGACCTACGCCACATCGTACACGACTCTGAGGAACTACGATATAACCATATGGATATCCAGCCTCATGTACGCCACCGGCCACCCGTACTGGACATGGTCGCATATACTGATGCTAGGGTGGGGAGCTGGAGGAGCTATAGCGTTCCCGAACTGGTGGAATATTCAGCACCCGTGGAAGGACTGCACTAAGGACGAGAACATATCGAGGCTCTTCAGCATACTCTACAACAACCCAGGTACCGACATAGAGAAGTGTGCTGTTAAGGCATTTGCCTGGATAGTTAATGAGTATGTCCCGGTGTTCCACCTATATGAGTACGGTGTTTGGGTCTTCATGAACACTAAGGACATTAAGGGCTGGCCATCACTAGACGACCCAGTCTGGAGCGTTAGGCTGATGGATGCTGGCTACTATAGAGCCCTCCTACTCCTCAGCATATATTACCTACGATAAGTTCTCAGTTGGGGAAGGAAGATGGATTTAAAAGCTCTTTTTCCCTTCGGTAAGATACTTGGGAAGAGACTTGTTTACGCTTTAATTACGATAATGATAGCCTCAACAGTGACCTTCATAGCAATAAGGTCCATGCCCGGAGATGTCCTCTACACACTAGCCGCGTCTCTAGCTGAGGAGCTGAGAATACCGTTCGAGGAGGCTAGGAAGATCGTCTACTCTATCTACTACGGAATAGAGATCGAGAAGCCCATCTATGTCCAGTACTTCGAGTACGTTCTGGGCCTACTTCGAGGGAACCTAGGCTACTCCACATACTTCAAGAGGCCTGTCACATACGTAGTTGCTAGGGCCTTAGGGTGGACAGTATTTACATTGTCTATAGGGGTATCTCTCTCATTCGTCATCGGAGTACTAGCCGGGATGGTAGCAGGGTTTAAGCGGGGGAGTAAATCAGACTTCATCATGTCGTCAACATTCACTGTGATCTCAGCAATACCTGGCTACGCCATAGCTCTATTCCTCTACATAATCCTCTCTGCGAGGCTCGGGCTACTACCAGCAAGGGGAGCGTACTCCCCTGATGTAGAGCCGGGCTTTAACCTCAGGTTCATAGCGGACGTACTATACCATGCTGCACTACCGATACTGACCTACGTAGTCACAACGTTCAGTGGGTGGGCACTCCTAATAAGATCAAATGTCGCTAAGATCCTCGAGGAAGACTTCCTTAAGTACGCTGAGGCTAGGGGGATAAGCAGGAGGAGGATAATAACTACATACGTTGGTAGGAACTCTATACTGCCTCTGATACCTCTCCTTGCCCTCCGAATAGGGGGCATGATAGGTGGGTCGACACTCATAGAGACCATATTTGCCTACCCAGGTATGGGTTACTACTTGTCGATAGCGTTGAGCATCAGGGACTACGGACTCCTACAGGGGATATTCTTCATGATGACTGTAGCAACCATTATCGGGGTGATAATAGTGGACATGGTGACCCCATTCATAGACCCTAGAGTACGGCGGGAGGTGGCGGTAGCATGAGTAGTGGAGCTCAGACTAAGTCCGGGCTCTACCTCTTTTACCTAGATTTCGTTAAGCCAGTGCTGAGGAGTGGTCGAGGTCTCTTTGGTTTGATAATGATAGCTATTATGATTCTAATGGCTACGGTAGGCCCGTCACTAATACCGTTAGATACCAAGCTAAAGCCTTCGATGAGGTGGTGCCTACCTTCCCTGGAGCACCCCTTAGGATGTGACTACATGGGGAGGGATCTTCTCTCCATGGTTGTTCACGGCTCTAGAGAGGTTTTCCTGATACCGTTCATAGCGACTATAATCGGCATCATAGGCGGGATGTCAGTAGGACTTTTTGCAGGATATGTAGGAGGGGTAGCTAGAAGAGCGCTAACAGCTGTGACTGACGTCTGGCTAACAATACCGTCTTTCCCGGTGATATTTATCTTAGCATATGTACTACCGAAGTCCCCCCTAACTATAGCTGTACTCCTAGCACTCTTCAGCTGGCCGGGACTAGCCCGGGCTCTCGCTGCTGAGGTATCTTCCCTCAAAACCAGGGACTTCGTGGAGGCCTGCATTAACTTAGGTTTAAGTAAACTCTACATACTCTTTAGAGAGATAGGTCCACACCTCCTACCATTCGTAACTTACAACTTCGCTACTCTCTTCGTCGCCAACATGTCTTCCCTAATAGGCATAGTACTACTTGGCGTCGCACCTCTTAATCCAACAAACTGGGGGTACCTACTCAATCAGATGATATTTACGTATAAGGGTTTATTAATCCCTAACGGGTCAGTCATAGTGTTCCTAATGATCTCCATACTCGTAGTAATCAAGTTAGGGGTAGTGTTCTTCGCGCAAGCCCTTGAGGAGGTGTTTAACCCGAGGTTGAGGACTTATGAGTGATGAGGTGAGGACAGGTAAGAACTTCAAGCCGAAGCTGGAGCTCAGAAACTTGCGAATGGAGTATCTCGTGAGGGAAGGATCTATTAAAGCAGTAAGTGGTGTCACCCTCTTTGTAGACGAGGGAAAAATAACGGCAATAGTTGGTGAGAGTGGATCTGGGAAGACGTCGCTCGTCGAGACATTCCTCAAGATACTTCCAAGGAACGCTAGGATACGTGGTGGGGAGGCCCTACTAAGACTTTCGAGTGGTGAGGAAGTAGATCTCATAAAAGCTGATGAGAGAACTATGAGGAGGTTACGTGGTAAGGTAATAGGCTACATCCCGCAAGGCGCTCAGAACTCCCTGAACCCGGTTCTGACAGTTGAGCAGCACTTCATAGAGACACTGAGAAATCACGGTCTCTGGAAGCCGGAAAGCTCGATGAGCGAGATACACTCAATGCTCTCCCTAGTGAGGCTGGACCCTGACACAGTACTGAAGAAGTATCCGTTCGAGCTTAGTGGTGGGATGAAGCAGAGAGTGGTCATAGCGCTGACCATGATACTCAAACCGGAGCTAGTCATACTGGACGAGCCCACGTCGGCCCTAGACGTCTTCTCTCAGAGGGTCCTACTGAACATACTTAACGATGTCTCGATGAAGTACAGGAACACCATGATACTGATAACCCATGATATCCCTGTAGTAGCGGAGCTAGCAGATAGATTAGCAGTCCTCTACGCTGGAACAGTAGTTGAGGTCGGGAACACCTACGAGATATTTAAGGAGCCACTACATCCATACACATCAATGCTTATATCGGCCATACCCTCTGTTGCTGATATTTACGTAAAGAGGATCCCGAAGCCAGTTCCAGGTGAACCACCAAGCCTCCTTAACCCACCACCTGGCTGTAAGTTCCATCCGAGGTGTCCCTACGCAGTTGAGAAGTGTAGAACCTCGGAACCTCCTCTCTACGAACCTAAGAAGGAGAGGTTCGTGAAGTGCTGGCTCTACAGTGGAGGTGAGAAGCTCTGAGTTCGGTAGCTCATGCTAGAAATGTTAGTAAGGTTTACAGTAAGGGTGTGTTTAGGAAGAGACTCATAAAAGCCTTACAGTCGATCTCAGTTGAGATCCCCAATAAGAGCATGATAAGCTTGGTAGGTGAGAGCGGTTCTGGAAAGACTACGCTAGGTAAGATCCTGGTAGGGCTCGTCATGCCCACCACCGGGGAGCTTTCCTGGGAGAATACTGTAGTCGTAAAGGATGGTAGAATAGTTCAGAAGGATTTCTATCTAAGTAATAGACATAAATTCGTCTATGTTCACCAAGACCCGTACACAGCACTTAACCCCTCCAAGAACGTTAAGAACATACTCGAGCCCGTAGTCAGGAAGTACAAGAAGCATCTAAGTAATGCTGACAGGTTTAAGTACATTAGGGAGCTCCTCGAAGAGGTGGGCTTAGTACCAGCTGAGTACTTTATAGATAAGTACCCGCATCACCTATCCGGTGGGATGAGGCAGAGACTGTCTCTAGCTAGAGCACTCATTACAGATCCACATCTTATAGTTGCTGATGAGGTTGTCAGCATGGTGGATCCATCCATACGTGTCTCACTGATAAACCTCCTAAAGAAGATAGTTGAAAACAGAGGAACATCCATTATGTTCATATCACACGACCTAGGTGCCGCTGTCTACGCAGCTGGGGATAACCCCATGTATGTGATGCTAAAAGGCCTAGTAGTGGAGTTCGGCCCAGCTAGCGAAGTGATCTACAGACCTGAACATCCCTATACCCGGGCGTTAATATCTAACATTCCTGTCCCCCTCGTCCTCTCAGAAAGGAGAGTTAGGGGACTTGACGGAGTGATGGAGTCAGCAAGAAACCCGAACGTGAGTAGCCCCTGCCCGTTCTCGGAGATGTGCCCACTACTCGACTCAGAATGCTCATCACTTACCCCTGGGAGCTATCTGAGGGTGGGGCCAGACCACTACTCACTATGTGTAAAAGCAGGTAAGCTACCTAAGTGGAGGCCTAGCTGGCTCCCTGCAAGCCCGGGGTGAGGAGTTGAAGGTACACCCAATAATACTAATCGATATCCTCGCACTGTCATCTGTGCTATGTGTTTTATCTGCCATAGCCCTAGCCTTACTACCACCGTCAGACGAAGCATTCTTACCGGCCCTCATAGGACTGATAGTATCTGCGTCCATGGTTATAGTATCTGCGGTTGGACTCCGCAGAGCATTAAAGCACTGAGATACTCTAGGTTACGTAACTTCTCGGTTAAAACAGTTAAGACCAACCTTTTACGGTGCGCACCGTGAGAAAAGTCCTAGCTATTTTAATTGTCTCAGTCATCGTAATAGCCTCAACTCTATACTACCTCTTCACTATCCTCCCGTCCCCAGAGCATGAAACCCCCACACTCACGACCGAAGTAGGTAGAAGTACTTTAACAGTAACTTCACCTTTGGCTACAGCTACTACAGCTCCTCTGATAGCCCTACCCACCATTCCCTACAAGAGGAAGCCGTTTATCTGGGCATGGATCTACAGCACAAAATCCAGCGACGTAGCTCAGATACTGAGTCAGTTTGGTGGGGCAGTAATAGATTTTGCTTCACCTGACTGGTACTACCTAGCTGACGACCTTACAGTAGGTTCTTTTACTAGTAGAGGCGCTGAGGACAGTGAGTTCCTTAAGCTAGCGAGAGCTCGTGGAGTGTTTGTAGCTCCCATGGTGGTTTCATCCGATGCCACAAGGGTTAAGAGACTGATTACCGACCCGAACGCTGTAGGAAACTTCGCCAGCCGGTTAGTAGATCTAGCTAGAAGGTACGGGTACGTAGGGTTTAACATAGATTTCGAGGTGAGCCTCCCAGCATATAAGGCCGAGTTCGCCACGTTTGTCGATGAAGTAGCTAAGAAACTCCATGAGGCCGGCCTCATACTTACTGTAGCTGTACCAGCTAAGAGAGCTGAGTATCCGAGCTCTTATCTACAGACCTACGACTACGAGCTGCTGGGTAAGACGAGTGTTGACTACGTAATGATTATGGCTTACGATTTCTATGAGGTAGCTGGACCTAAGCCAGTAGCCCCGCTGTGGTGGGTGGAGGAGTGTGTGAAGTATGCTAGTATGTACATACCGAGAGAGAAGCTAGTTCTCGGTGTCCCGAACTATGGTAAGCTATGGGATAGATCAGGCAAGCTCCTTAAGTGGCTACTACTCCCAGAATACCAATCCCTAAGATCGCAAGGAGCTAGCTTTACTCTGGATCTGACCACTAAGGAGCTCAGGGCCGAGATCCCTGAGGGTGTAGCGTACTACGTGGATGGTGAGATGGCCTACTACAGGTCAAAACTAGCGTTGGAGTACTCCCTAGCAGGAGTAGCCGTGTGGAGACTGGACCTGGGGGACCCAACACTTTGGAGCCTACTCAAGAACTTGAGACTCGAATGGAGCGGTCCACCTGACTACCCACTAGCTCAGTGGATTGAGGCCTACTCAGGTAACTACGCAAAAGCAAATAGATCCAGTATTAGCTGGGCCGTCATCCACGTTACTGAGGGTTCAGCCCAGTCAGCAATAAACTGGTTCCTCGATCCTAGAGCTGGGGTGTCTGCTCACTACATAGTGTCTCTGGGCGGTACAGTATATCAGATGGTTAGAGAGAAGGATGTTGCCTGGCACGCGGGGAATAAGCTATACAACTCCCTGTCTGTGGGGATAGAGCATGAAGGCTTCGTTAAGGCTAAGATGTTTACGGAGGTCCAGTACAGAGCTTCAGCCAGGCTCCTCGCCTACCTCGCCTATAAGTACGGGATCCCCCTGACTAGGCCCTCCGGGATAGCACCGGCAGACGCCTCCGGTGGTGGTGTGATAGGCCATGACCAGGTTCCGGACCCGAAGAACCCGAGCCTCGGTGGGGGAGCATCACACCACACCGATCCGGGACCGAACTGGGACTGGTCTACATACATGGAGCTGGCTAGTAAGTACTACGAAGCCTTTCTCGGCAGGTCCTATGAGAAGGCCTTCATTGCTGTGTGGTGGGGAGTATATTCAGATAAGTGGAGCTCGGACAGAGGGACCTGGCTTAAGCAAGTAGATGAAGTGCTAGCAAAGCTAGCAACTGCTGGGGTAGATGCTGTCTTCTTCTTAGCTAAGGATCCCTGGGGATACGTGTACTACGACAGCTCCTACGCACCGATGAGCCCGAAGTACTCCTGGGACGTCCTCAAGGACGTAATAGGGATCGCTAAGCAGTATGGGATAGAGGTCTACGTCTACATCAACGCACTATCAGAAGGTGAGACAGAGCCGGGCTTCTTCATTAAGGAAAGACCGGATCTAGCTCTATACGATAGCAGTGGGAAGATGCTCGGCTGGGTAGATCCTTACTGCGATGAGTACGTTGAGAGGTTGCTGAATATGGTCCGGGAGATCTTAACCAAGTATCCCGAGGTGAGGGGGATACAGCTAGATAGGATTAGAGCTCCGCAGAGCGATGTCTATGGAAAATGCTCTTCAGAGAAGTTTAGGGAGGTATATGGTAAGGACCCTGAACAAGATAGAGCACTATACCAGAGGTTCTTGGTTGACGGCATAACGAATGTGGTGAGGAGGGTGGCGGATACAGCAAGGAGCCTGAGACCAGGCATCGAAGTGTCGGCTGCTGTATTTCCAAGCCCTCAAGCTGTTTCAACGGTCCTGCAGGACTGGGCGAGCTGGGTGAATGAAGGTATAGTAGACTACGTAGCCACTATGTCCTACACCACGGACTTCACAGTATTTAAGAGTTACATAAGTTCGCAACTAAGCGCCCTCAATAAACCTGACAGGTTGTTGGTCGGTATAGGTGCCTGGAGACTCCTAAACGTACAGCTAGCGTTACAGCTGGGGTACGTAGTAGAGGAGCTGAAGCTGAGAGGAGCTGTGCTCTTCAATCTAGACGGCTTAATAGGCGGTAACCTCATGAATACCTTAATTGGGATGCGGATGTCCTATTACCCAAGCTACTTCGGTAGCGATACGTAATAACCTCCTGGCAGTATGCTAGGGTTTTCGCTTCCTCCCTTGAGAAACGATCTCCCAGCGTCCACTCGCAACACGATGAGGACCTCGGACCGTAAGCGGGCTGTTCTGTTTTTGATTAGTGGATGTCGGGTTTATGGTTTTGTGATTGGTTGTTTTTAGGGTAGGCACCTCACTTATATATCTTTACGAGGGCTGCCTCAAGTAGATCCTCCAGTAAGGTCACAATAGTGTCCACTTCCGCTAGAAGTGGTAGAAGCGGTGGGGTTGAGATCGACATCGCCCCCTTCAACTCTTTCCTCAGCTCTGTCGTTCTCTCTAAGAGCTCGAAAGCGTCGTCAGTAGGGCATTTATAGAGGTAACACTCAAAGATCTCACTACTTAGATCCTTGATGCTAGCAAACAGCCTGGCAAAGTCCTTGGATAGGGGTAGGAGCTCTTCTATCCTATGTGCGGACCTATCAATACAATCCGAGAGATCTTCGAATACCTTAGCAGCCAATATGTTTAGGAGGCTTTCCACTAGGGTCTCACTATCCAGCCCCTTCTTCAAGACATCGACAACGATCTTCCTGATCGTTAGCCTCATAACTAAGTGGACAGATACGTCCAGCTCCTGCTCGATTTTGTGGATCTCACCCCACAGTTCCGGTGAAGGTACTTCAAGACCCTTCGTGAAGAGACTGAAAACCTCCTGAACCTTCCTCGCCATATCCTCAAGAACCTCCTTCGGACCTGCTCGAATGTCCTTGAAGTGAATTACCGTATTCACATCCGTCCACTCTATACTAGCTAACTCAGTAGGTAGGAGCAGGCTCTCCCGAGGTAAAACACTATCGATAACCACACCCTGCAGGCTTGCCGAGTAGAGAGCTAGGATGAGTTTAGTCAGTGCTCTAGCATTAGTAGAGGAAATAGTTAGGTGAGGGAACATCCCTAACCTAGCCTCCTCAACCCCAGAAACCCTGAGAGGGGTCATAACGACGGATCTGTCCTCACCCAGAACCATATAAATGGGGTCACTCGGCTTGATCTCGAGTAACTTAACCCATTTCTTGGGTATGACGACAGCGTAAGATCTCTTACCAATCTTCACAAGTTTCCTAATAGCTGACTTCAACTGGATCCCCAGGTAAAATACTACCACACAACAAAAACCTCATCGGTAGCTCTCAACAAATAGGGGACTAGCTGATCGTTCATCAATACTCGGAGCAACTATCCTGAGGTTAATTCATGCTCTAAACTTGCTCTAAAATTCGATTGCTGAGTAAGGTATTTTCATTGAGATCTTGGGATACCTTAACTAACCTTTTCTAAGCTCCCTAAGCTAGTAAAACAATCATGTTTACATAAACTAAGCCTATTAAGGAACTGTTAATTACTTAGGCATTTCTTTGGTTTTCTTACTACTGGACTCTATCCTGCTTTATCCTCGTGGTGGGGCCGGTTCTTAAGGACGTTAGAGCTATCTGAATCTCTATTCGTCCTACTTGTCCTGAGCATCCCCTAGCACTTGGGGGTCCTCCTCCAGTACTCTACAGCCCTCTCTATAAGCTCAGAGTAGTTGCCGAGGTACTTAGTGGGGTTAACAGCCTCCTTCACCTCCTCTGGACTTAGATACTTCGATATCAGCTCATGTCTCAGGACAGCCTCCTCCAGGCTAGTACCTGGGTTCATGGACCTGGTCAGCTCCATCAGTGTTCTGTGAGCAACGTGGCGAGGTACCCCCTTCTGTACTAGTCTAACTACTATCGACTCAGCCATGATTGCCCCTCTCGTTAGTTCAAGGTTCCTTCTCATAGCTTCCCTATCTATGTGCACTACCTTGAGTAACCTGATCATATCCTCAAGCATCTGATCCACTATCAGGAAGATGTGAGGTATGAGTATCCTCTCACTGCTACTGTTAGTTAGGTCTCTCTCATGCATTAGGGGGATGTTCTCCAGTGCTGCGACAGCGAAGGACCTAGCTAGCTTAGCTAGCCCCGATATTCTCTCTGCTGTGACAGGGTTCCGCTTATGAGGCATAGCACTACTCCCTATCCTCGGTTCCGACTCGTACATCTCACCTATCTCACTCCTCGACAGCTCACGGATTTCCAGCGCGAAGCGATCCAGCTGGGAGGCTAGTACAGCCAGTACGAGTACGAGCTCAGCAAATCCGTCTCTAGGTGCTACCTGAGTTGTAATAGCGTGGGGGTCCAGCCCTAAATACTTGGAGGCAGCTTCCTCGACTATGAGGCCCCTACCAAGCCACCCAGCCATAGTACCGACAGCACCTGAGAGCTTTGCCCTGACAACTCTCTTCTCCAGCTCGCAGAGTCTCTCAAAGCTTCTTGAGAGTTCGTAGACGTAGTTAGCGAGCTTAAAGCCGACTGTGATTGGGAGTGCGTGCTGGCCGTGTGTACGGCCTACCATTACTGTGTCCCTGTGCTCCAGTGCCAGCTGTGACAGCCTATCTACCACGTCCATCAGCTTCCTCCTGACGATGGCTAGAGCATCTCTGAATATCAGTGCCCAAGCAGTGTCCACAACGTCGTAGCTGGTAGCCCCTAAGTGGACGTACTTACCACACTCACCACACTTCTCTCCGAGTATGTAGGTGAGGGAGGCTATGTCGTGGCCCGTTACGGCTTCCATTGAGTACACATCAACTGCCCTCACCTCCTCAAAGCACTTATCTAAAGCATCCGAACAACCCCTCGGAGCTAGGCCAGCCGCTTCCAGTCCAACCATGATTGCCTTCTCTACCTGAAGATACCTCCTCACAATCTCTTCTAGGATGAAGAGCCTCCTCATCTCGTCCGAGCCGTACCTCCAGTCGAGGGGGCACACATACGTAGAGCTACCCACGGCAATCTCCAAAGTTCTGTGTTCTAGGCTAAAACTATTATTTACCTCATACTAAGCGCGCAGACCTAGACATCAACTAAGCTACGTGAGGCTAATCAAGTAGATGAGCAACTACTGAGATATATCCTCTCCTCGCAGCTTCCCCTGTACGGTCTTATCCAGTCATAGTTCCTCTCGAACTCCGCATCATGCCTCAACTTCTTTAGTACGAAATAGCAGACTGGTTCCGAAACTCTGCGGCATGTGTATCTAGTGTCTAGTCCGAGCCTTAGGGATAGGGATAGGATGGGGCAGGGGTTAGAACACCGTGTTACTAGCTCACAGTGGTCAAGCTTAACTACCTCGATATACTCCCTTCTGATCCTCAGGAAGTCCATGTAGAACAACCTCAATATGTCCCCTGCTTTAACCACCTTAACTCCGCGCCTAGCTAGTAGCCATAGCATGGCATACACGTAGAAGACTAGCTTAGCTAGAGACAATATGGCCCTATCTACCACTCCAGGGCTTGACCTAAGCTGATGCTTCAACTGAGATACCGAGAAAGTAGTTGTAGCATGTCTAAAACACCTTCTGTAGATCCCCGAATATTTAGCTCACCTACTGACTATCTGGGGGTACTCTAGTGTCACAAAGGAAATTTCCCGTTGTGGACCTCCACCAGGATGTATCAGGCTACTTCTTCTATCATGGTGGTGGAGCTGCTCTCGGGGACTTCTCCAGGGATATCCCAGGTAGGGAGGCGGACATACCTAAGTACCGGAAGGGTGGTGTGCGCGTAGTATTCGCATCGATATTCCCCGGTGTGGAGACGTTCAGACCTGTGGAGTCTAAGACCCTGGAAGAGTTGTACGGTAGGTGGATCCCGTCTGTCGGTTTCAGGGTTCCCCAGGCTATTTTATGGGAGCACATATCCATATACTACAAACTCTCCGAGTTCTATGGGATAAAAATAGTTGAGGCCTACGAAGACTTCGAGTCATGTGTTAAGGGTGACGGACTCTGCTTCCTGCTACACCTAGAGGGTGCTGAAGCTATTGACGAGCCCTACGACCTCACCATACTTAAAAAGCTTGGTCTCAGGAGCTTAGGCCTCACATGGAACTACACCAATAAGTACGGGTCTGGCTGCTCATCAAGGAAGGATACGGGCCTCACATCGGAGGGTGAGGAACTGATTAGGGTAGCTAATAAGCTGGGGATAGTTATCGACGTAGCTCACGCCAGTAAGAAGACAGCACTTGAAGCTATCGAGGTAAGCTCGAAGCCCGTCATCGTGAGCCACGCGAATGTGAGGAGGCTAGTGGATAGGGCTAGGAACGTAGATGACGAAGTTCTTGATGCTTTAAGGAGGAAGGGAGGGATTATAGGGCTTTCTGCTATAGGCCCACTAATATCTAGTAAGCCTAGACCATCCCTGGACGACCTGGTCGAACACTTCACCTACGTACGTGAAAACTTCGGTGCAGACCTCCTAGCTATAGGTACGGACTTCCTGGGTCTCCTCGGTCTACCGGTACCGGAGGGGTTTGAGTCCATAGAGAAGGTTCAGGTGTTGTTGGGGAGATTAGCGGAGAAGGGTTTCACCGATGGGGAACTCGAGAAGGTAGCCTACGGGAACATATCGAGAGTTCTGAGGTCTACCCTGACATAGCGGGGGCACCGTATAAAGATGTGCCCTACCCTAGCTGACTAGAAGTTCAGGTGCTTTTCTCTTGGCTATTAAGGACAGTAGGAGCCTACCAGCTGTTGACGAGTAGAAGACAGCGTTCATAGCGCCTAGGCTAATGGATGCTATCTGAGCTCCTAGTCTTGAGGTAGCTGAGGCGATGACGTTGGATGTAGCGTTTATCACGGCTATGAAGTATACTCTAGTAGTTCTCTTAGGTAGGTAGAGGGTGTATATGTTGTTGGCTAGGTTATAGCCTGCCCAAACAAACCCTGAGTACATCTCCAAGGCTACCTGACCTTCGAGGGTGTAGAGAAAAGTAAATACTGCTGGTATGGGCGAGGTAAGGGCTATACTGACGTATAGGGTTCTCTTCAGTCCCAGCTTCCTGGATATCCTTCCCCAGACCCTGAACCCTATTGACTGACTAATGTTTGCTGCTATAGCTTTCAGTGTCACCCAGGTCTCAGCACCCTTTATGACTGTCAGCAGGTAGTAGTTCCATAAAGCTCCCGGCAGGTTCACAGCAAGGGTGAAGAGAGTTACGGTGATTATATACGAGTTGCTGTCCTGATCCTTGAGGGAATCATTAAACCCTCTCAGTACGTCGCTAACTGAACCCTTAGAAGGAGGGTTCGGGTCCCTGAGAAGATTGAGGAAAACCGAGGAAGCTACTGCTGACGACATTGAGAGAGTGTAAGCTACTAGATAGCCTTCATTTGAGGGTAGGAAGCTGAATATTGCTGTAGTTATGATGAGCCCCGCACTGTTTGAGGCTAGACCCAGAGAGTTTAAAGAGCTGTAGAACTTCAGTGCTCTCTCCTTGCTGACTATGTCCGCCCCCACATCACCTGATGCTATCCCAGCGAGGGAACCTGAGAACTGAGCTACTGCTACTGACGTTAGGAAGAAGCTTGCTCCATACTCCTTCGGAAGGAAGTGGGTAAATCCTGCGAGAGCCCATAGACACCTATGCAGAGTCCCGAAAAGCTTCCAGAATATTATCCTCCTCGACCTAAATAGAGATAGGAGTATTGAACCGAAAACATACCCAACTCCGGCCATCCCCAGCTGCAACAAGACCATCGTGCCAAGTAGTTGGAGATCGAAGTCCAGTAGCTTGATAGCGTATGGCTGAGCCATAGTCAGGGATATACTAGTTGAGAGATTTAGAGTTGAGACCTCAGCCCTCCAAATCTTGAGTAGCCTAGATACTTCCTTATCGGACAACTAGCCCAGCACCGTTGATGGCTAGAACTCTATGTCAGCGTTAGGCTCCCTCGTCTTCAGCTCCAGGAGTAGGTCGCTGAAGACCTTCTCAGCTTTACCGACATTCATCACATCCAAGGTGATGTCGAACACGTATGATGTCTCTGTGATCGATCTAAGAACCACGGAAGGTTCTGCTACTAAGTCTTCCCTAACCCTCTGCAGGGAGGACACCACGAGCTCACGTGCTTTAGTTGCATCATAGGTTTTCGGTATCCGCACCACAACACGGAATGACAGCCCGTAGGTACTCATCCTATTAACCACAGTTGTGTGGGCGATGCGAGTGTACGGTACGAAGACTCTCTCCCTTCTTAATGTCTCCAAAATTACCCCCATCGACGTCAGCCTCGCAACCCTCCCCTGAATTCCGTCGATCTCCACCCAGTCGCCTTCCCTAAACATCCTGAGGTTCCTTACATAGAGCTCGGAGCCTACGTTCCTCAGGACGTCCGAGAACATGATTATTATACCGACCCCTACGGTCAGCAGTAGAGCTATGAACACTTGGGGCTCTACAGCAATAAAGCTTATCGCCATGAGTACTGCTATGGAGTATATGGTACCCTTAAGAAACATGATGAACCTATCGATAAACTCGTGCTCCTCGGTCTTTATGAATAGGGAAACTACCTTATCTAGGTACTTAACCAGTAAGTAGGCAACTAGGACTACTATAGCTGCTTGAAGTACGCGGGGTATGTAGATGCTGGCCCAGCTCATCAACATCTCGTACCAGGACACCATGACCTGACCACCTACCCTGGAGGTCTTCTGGACTCTAGAGCTGAATATACCCTTTCAGCAAGCATAAAAAGCTTGTTCAACCTCTCCACAGCTCTGTGAGCTTCCTCCTCCGTGGGAGCAGCAACAACGATGAGGTCACCTTCAGTGAGCTTATAGTCTCTCGAGCTAACGTAGTAACCTTCCCTATCAAATACAGCTATGAAGGACCTACCTCCGACCCCGTTAATAAGCTCCTGTAGTGATATCCCCAGCCTAGCCCTCCTAAAGACCCTGTAAACCCTCACATGCATGTTTATGAATGTGTGAACCGGGATGGTGACCCACGTATCGAACCCTAAGATAGATCCTAGAGCTCCCTCAATGAGGAGAGCTGCGGGTACTAGGAAGTTGAAGCCACATTCACGGTAGTTGCGGAAGTCATCGATATCTAAGCTTACTGCGATCAGCAGAGGGACACCACGCTTCTTCAGCTCCTTACCAACCTCACACGACCTCTCCGCAGATTCGAGCCAGACAGTCGCTACATCTACGAGCTTGTAGTCTACTGAATCTAGACTTCCCAGCCCTTCAAGAACCTCAGTAGCATCGAAGGACTTAGCCTCCTCAGCTACCTCCTTATTGAGGGCTACAACAGTTATTGAAGCGTTTAAGTCATGCTTCTTAATTGCCTTCAGAGTACTTGCGGCGAACTTATCGACGATAACCAAGTACCTCATAGCTACCAAAGCTAATACTCAGTCCGAAAATTTAAAGTAGGGTTAGAGTAAGCAAATTAATGTATACGTAAAGCATCTAACGGTGTGTCATACTGTGGGGAGGTTCGGTCTGGACGGGTTTAAGGTTCTAGTAACAGCATCAACTAGAGGTATCGGTAGGGGGATTGCTGAGGTTCTTCTGGAGGAGGGGGCTGAGGTCTACATATGTGGGAGGACTAGGGAGTCTGTGGAGAAAGCCATAGCTGAGTTAAGTCCTCTAGGTAAGGTCCGCGGATCACCGGCTGATATATCTAATAAAGATGAGGCGGAGGCTCTTGTTGAGAGGGCTTACGAAGCTCTAGGAGGTTTAGACGGGCTAGTCTACGTAACTGGACCGCCTAAACCGGGGACGTTCGCGGAACTCAATCTCAGTGACTGGGAATATGGTGTGAGGCTACTCATACTGAGTGCTATCTGGATTAGTAGGAAGGCCATACCGCTCCTAGAGAAATCCGGTAGAGGCTCGATAGTTTACCTAACTAGTTCCGTCGTTAAGGAGCCCCTACCAAATCTAGCTCTCTCGAATGTTCTGAGAGCGGCTGTACACGGGCTAGCTAAGACCCTCTCACGGGAGCTAGGTCCTAGAGGGATCCGCGTAAATGTTGTCGTCCCAGGTAAGATACTGACAGAGAGAGCGGTGCAGGTAGCTAAAGATATGGCAGCTAGGAGCGGTAAGAGCTTGGAGGAGGTCTTGAAGGAAACGTCTTCCGAGATACCTCTAGGGAGGTATGGGCTACCTAAGGAGATAGGGTACGTAGTAGCGTTCCTACTTAGCCCGATGGCTTCCTATGTTAACGGGGCTATAATACCGGTAGATGGCGGTCTCCTACGGTCCATCTAATACTGAGAGGACTCCGGGTTGACTAAACTCGAACACCTCTATAGGATACCTGAATCCACTAAGCTCTCAAACCTAGTACTCCTAGCAGACGGACTCCTCTCAATATCGGCTGAGTATGGTTGTACAGCACATGGCGAGCTCATGGACTCCGAGGTCTACGTCTACTACCGTAACTGCTCTATAGGGGAGAATCTCTTTGAGTTGGAGGAACTGGAGGAGAAAGGCCTTAGAGTACACTTAGTTAACGGATTCGGCGGGGAGGATGCTGAGTCGATACTGGAGGAGGCAGGAAAGTACGCCGTGAGGGTTCTTGACGAGTTGAGGCAGTATGTTCTACTAACCCGCACAACAGGTATAGAGTACGTTCTCCTAGTTCTGAGAACTGGTGAGGTATATATAGCTGAGGGAGGTTTCGGTAAGGTGGTCCTACCCTACGTTAAGGAGGCTATTCTAGAAGCTCATACCCACCCAGGAACCTGCCTACCGTCAGCTAGGGACTGCTCAGAGATGGCCTTCAGGTTCATGGACGGTCTCTACGCGAGCGGTATAGTGGGTGTTGGGTGTACCCTGCTGATCTACAGGACCGGCCCCGTAACGGAGGAAGACGTCGAGAGGTTACTGAGGTTACGTGAGGTCTTAGAGAACAACCTTACCTTAGGTCAGGTAAGACTTGGCAACATAAAGATGGAGATATCTATCCCGTAGGTGCGGAGATTCCTCAGCTAAACCCTGCCCTCATCACTACCTCAGCGATCGAGGACCTCATCAGCCACTTCATAATATATTTTAGGTGCTTATATCACCCAGAAGGTTGGTAGGTCTCCTCGCGCTAAGCTGATATTAGGGCTTCCGACATAAGCTAACTTCGGGGTCGTGTTGGAGTATTGCGGGTGGTTAGACTCTCTCCTCGAGGTAGATAGATCTCTCACACCTCTAGGTGTCTTCACTGCCTACACTATTGTGTGGACCGATAACCCGCGTCCCTACGACTTTAGTAGTGAGGTGGAGAAGCTCATAAAGTACTTAACAGCTCGGTACACCCTTGAATCACTGAAGTCGGACCCGGTCTTCAGAGCCTATAGAGACTTCTACTGGAGGATAGGTATCGACCCAACTAAGATTAGGCCATCTAGCGAGGCTCTAGTTAGGAGAGCTCTGAGGGGTTCGTTCCCCAGAATTAACACAGTTGTTGATGCTGGGAACATAGCGTCAGCATATATGGGAGTTCCGATAGGTCTATACGACGTGGGGAGGTCCACCCCACCGTACCGCCTAACATCGAGTTCTGGGGGAGAGGTGTTTAACCCTATAGGAGGTAAGCAGGAGATACTGCCGAAGGGTATCCCGATCCTAGTCGATAGTTCGAACATAGTCATGCACCTCTACCCCCATAGGGACAGTGTTGAGACAGCTATTAGGGAGGACACCTCCATAGTCTTCGTTCTAGGTGCGGGGGTTCCCGGCGTTGAGGAGGTGAGAGTAGTGGAGTCAGTGAAGAAAGTGGCAGAACTCCTATCGATCCCCGGCTGGAGCTCTTGCGGGAAGGTAATCGTGAAGAAGCCCGCGCTCCGCAGTTAGTTACCTGTATATGTTTCCCTACATAGATAGGTCACAGCTAGGATTCCGAGAGCGGTTAGGACAGCACTAACTTCTAGTGTGACGAAGTAGTTAAGTTGTGGTAGGATGCTGTTGAGGACTGCCACCCCTAGAAATAGGACAGTGTTCATGAACGCTACTGAGGTAGCTGATATCGAGGGGTCGTACGCTTCCCTCACCATAACGGGAGCAACTATGTGCGGTCCTAGAGATACCCCCAGTGATATTATGGAGAGAGACATAAGTAGCAGGTTTCTAGACGTCGAGGCTAGTGCTAGGAGTATCCAGGAAATCGTCATCCCGATCGCTGATGATAGGAGGAACGGCTTCCTCCTCCTGAAAACCTTATCGCTGAGGTAGCCTGAAGCTAGTGATATCGGGATAAAGACTAGCGCGTACAGCATTAGGTAGAAGCTTACCTCAGCTTTATCGAGGTTGAAAGCTCTTGAGAGGAGTATCTGCCCCCAGGAAGACTGGAATGATAGTCCAACACCGTACGTAGCTAGAACCCCTATACTCACACCCCAGCTGTGCTTATCGCTAACAACCCTCACTAAACCAGTTCTAGTAGCTGATAGGTACTCACGAAACGTTTTCCTACCTACTGTGTCGGTAGCTGTGACGAAGACGGAGGTAGAAAGTACCGCGGCTGCTAGGGCCAAGACTGTGAGAGTTCCCCTCAGACCGATAAGATCTAGTGCCACCCTAAGTGGGTAGGTAGCTATAATCACGCTGAAGCTCCCGACTACTAGAGCTAGAGATGACCACCTAGCTTGCTCCTCCTGCTTACGGTAGAGAGATAGGGCTCTCTGGTAGGAGAGAAACGCGACGCTAACTGAGAAGCCTATGATGGCTCGGCCCACGACCATAGTAACTGGCTCTACTGACGCCATCATGAGGGATCCAACAGCGTTTACAAGGAGAAGAGCTGAGCAGACCTTCCTAATCCCGTAATAGTCGATCAGGGAACCAACTAGAAACTGCGGTAAGGAGTATGTGTAGAAGTATGCTGATGATAAGATGGCTAGGTAGGATGACGAGTCGAACCCGTAGAGCCTGGATAGAGACTCTACCTCAGGTTCCATAATGCCGGTCATAGTTCTGTGAAAATAGGCTAGACTGTATGTACCTAACAATATCAGTAGGATAGGTAGAGACCCCCTGCGACTACCCTCAACCACCTTAACGTGTTCTTCGGGTTTCATGCGCATCACCTTAGGGTTCCAACACGCTTTGCTCTATCTATGGCTATTTAATGCTTAAGGTTTTATGTGAGAGCAGTAGAGTAGCTGTCTAGTCCTGAGTGTGGAGTTAGATATTTATCTCCTCAAAACAGTTTATGTAGGTGAAGTCCTTGTCCGAGAGGAGGAAACTTAGAATGGATATCCTAAAGAGTGAGAAGGATATTGAGAAGCTTGTGGAGGAGGTCCAGAGCAACCAGGAGGAGGAAACCCACGAACATGCACATGAACATGTCGAGCACGAAGCAGAGGTTGAGGAAGCTGACATAACCTCACTTATGGCTAGCGCTATCCACATGCTGTCCCATCTAGAGGGTCACTTAGCTGAGATAGGGTCCGGCATGAAGAACTTAGAGCTTAGGTTACAGAACATTGAAAAGATCCTCGGGGTTATTGCTAGGTTACTACTACTGCCGGAGATTAAGAGCTCGGAGTTTAGGGATAAGCTCATTAAAGAGATAATTGAGGGACTTGAATCGTAGAGGACCGGTGAAACCAGCTATAGTTTTATCTTCTACGAGATCAACTATAATCGTTATTGCTGGGAGCATAAAATAAAGAAAACCTAATGTTTTTTAAATAGGTAGAGCCATTAGGAGAGGCACTAATGTCGGAGCTGATACCAAGACCATGAATAACACTCCTAGAGACACACCCAACCTCCAGAGAGCCCCAGATACTAGGCTGACTATGATTGTCCCGAATATACCGGCAATCTTAGCGTCGTAGTAGGAAAGCATCAACACGATCGCTATGAAGAGTCCGTAGAGAGCCTCCGCTGGTACTCTCCTAAATACTGCTAGGGTTAAAGCTCTAGAGTACTTTACGAGTATCGGGTATGCTACTAGGAAAGCTATTGCCGTGGAGATGAAGATCATTACGACTATGGTTAGGTAATCGTAGTGTGTTACGATGAAGTCCCTAGCCGTCATACCCAGGTGGTCGTACTTACCGAAGAATGGTGCTGCTGGGCCCGCTGCCATAGGCCCGGTCGGGGCTCCTATCACGAGGAGCGGTATTAGGGTACCGCCAATGTAAGTCGCGTTCTTTATTGCGTCTCTAACTGTGTACGCTAGTACAGCTCCCCTGACCCTGTCCTTCTTACTCTCTCTTAGGAGGTCACCGATCAGGGTGGTCAAGCCGACCGGGGACATCACTGTAGCTAGGACTGAGGTTACTGCTGACCAGATAGTGCTGTGGGTAAGCTCCTCCTTCGTTAGTATCTTGAGTGGGTTGAGGCTTATCTTCTCGACCTTTAGGAGCTTCACCTCCTTCAGACCTTTCCTAACATACGAATTCCTCAGCTCCCTGTGTAGCATTGATAGAAGCTCGAACATCATCGGGCCTATTGTAATACCAAGGAAGAAGCTTATGTACACACTCTTCCCGTACACAGCCCTCAGGCCCTGGAAGACGAGGGCTACAGCCGGAATCGAGATTAGAGCAATGAATCTGTTTCTAGATGTTAGTGCGAGGACCACCACACCTACGAGTACTAGCCAGAACCACCTAGCTACCTTAACACCTAGCACTACGTCAGTAGCTCTAAGCCAGTCCCCTACTGGCATTATGTAGTAAGACAGAGCTAGTGAGACAACTATAGCTACTACCTGACCTACCACACTCGCAGCTATACCCTTCCTCAAGATCACATCTGCGAGTCCATGCTCCTTAGCGATTAAGGCATCTGGAACCTGCGGTACTGCCATGACACCACCAGGTATCCCGGCAAGCGCTACCGGTATACTATCAGCCATCTTAAAGGCCGCTATGCTCGCTATGAACCACACTAACACCAGCATAGGATCCATCCCAGCTAGGAGTAGCGTCAGGGCTATTGGAGCCATAGTTGCTGTCTCATCAGTCCCCGGGAGTATGCCTATGAATATGTAGAGTAGTGTTGAGAGGATCGAAAGAATAACCACTAACAGCAAGCTCATCGGGTCCAACTCCTACACCTCGGACACGACTCTCTTAACCTTAATTATCAATGTCGAGATAGCGAACCCTATTGCTGCTCCTACAGCACCTAGAGTTATGGATAGACCCGTAGCCTGCGTACCTATTAAGTTAGCTATTGAAGGAGCTAGAGAGAAGAAGATCATCGCTATTACGGAGGATATCAACGTAGCTATACCGAGCTCTTTGAGGGATACGTATTCTCCGTAAAGCTCGTAGTACTCGTCATCGCCCATGGTACTTACCCATACCTTAACTAGGCTGAGGCTTATAAACCTTAGTCTAGATATATTAAAGTCTTAACATAAAAAGCCTAAAGTAAAACCTGTGGGGTGGTTTCAACTCCTACATGCCTGCCCCATGTACTCCTAAAACCTATGTTGTGAAACTTAATATCTAAAAATCTTTAAGTACGGTGCTGAAGTAAGAAGTAACCCTATATCGAAAGGCCCACATTATTACTACGGTACACATAATATTAGGTCTCAGTATGAGATATTTGGGTGATAACATAAAACTAAGAACCACTCTGTCCCTGCTCGTTATAGTAGTCCTCGCTACTGCCTGGCCTCTAGTAGCGGTAGCCGGTCCTGAGGCTGGTGAGTACATAGTAGATCTTAGTGTCAGCCCCCACACTGTTGAGGAGATCTCTAGATACGGCTGTAATGTCATCAGAGTATTCGAGCAGTTCGATCTAGCTCTCGCTGTGTGTCCCAAGTCTGTTGAGAGCTATAGACTCAGCTACATAGTTCCCAACTTCGAAGTAAGGCCTGCGGCCACGGAGTTACGTGTCTACGGTGGATTAGATAGCCACGGTAACTATGAAGGGAGTTACACAACGATGTGGTCCTGGGCTGTGAGTAGGGTCGGGGCAGACATGGTCTGGACCTACACTAAGCTGACAGGTAGGGACATAGTTGTTGCTGTCCTCGATACCGGGATAGATCCAGAGCACCCCTTACTAGCTGGGAAACTCGTAACTACCGATCCGAAGGATCCTTACTACCCAGGCGGGTGGATAGAGTTCGATAAGTGGGGTAGGCCTGTATGCCTGAAGCCCCGGGACCTTCATGGGCACGGAACCTGGGTAAGCAGTATCATAGCAGGCGGTGATGGCTCAACCTACATCTTCGGTATACTACCTGAAGCCCAGCTCAGGGTAGCAGGCGTACTTCCCGGAGGTTCCGGGACATTTGCTCAGGTACTAGCTGGGCTGGAGTGGGTTCTAGAGCCCCACGACTGTCAGGGGAGGCCGGTCAACGCACCGAGACCTCTAGTAGTCTCAATGAGCCTCGGAGCTCTAGGAAACTACAGCAACGTCTTCCTACCAGTCATTAAGAGGCTTGTAGAGGCGGGGATAGTCCCTGTAGCGGCTATCGGGAACGGAGGTCCGTACACGAGCTCAAACCCAGGCAATATATGGGGGGTTATAGGGGTCGGAGCAACGGACTTCGAAGATGACGTAGCCTACTTCAGTAGCTACGAGCTGGTTGAGTGGCCATCACCACCGGAGAACTGGCCATTCAAAGGGCGCTATCCGAGAACCTACAGTAAACCCGATATCGTAGCTCCCGGCGTCAGCGTCGTCGGGGCATTCCCAGGTAACCTACTAGCTATTGGTAGTGGTACCAGTGCTTCCACCCCCATAGTAGCTGGGGTAGCAGCACTAGTAGCTAGCGAACTGCGGGGTCGAGGTCTTTCAGGGGCGGGACTTGTGGAGGCTGTATACGATGTTCTAACATCGACAGCTACTAGAATAGATCACCCGGGTGCTGGCTACGGGAGGTTGAGGGCTTACCTTGCCGTAGCTGAAGCACAGAAGAGGGTGGTCAGGGAGGTCTCAGTCAGTGTGTTCCCGGAGAGTGTAGAGCCCGGTAGGAACGTTAAGGTCGTTCTAGGTGTGAGTCCCGGTACCTACGTGGATGTGTATATCTCCGGTGTGAGGGTCTACTCCGGGACATATCAAGCAGGAGGGGTGACGGCTAAGGTACCACTAACACATATTGGTGGAAACACCGTTATTGCTGTATCTAGTGACGGTGCTTTCTACGGTGAGACACTGCTGTCTGTCAAGCCTAGCTTAGTAGTTGAGAGTAACTTAGTTTCCGGTAACATATATGACTTACTATTTACCGGGCTCGGCATTGGGAGTAGGGTAGTTGTAAACCTAGCAGGTAATATCCTGATCTCAGGTAGTGCTAACTTGAGGGGGACCTTTCAAACTAAGTTCTTAGCTCCCTACACGAACACCTCAAGAACTTTGACTCTCACAGCAACAGATCTTAACGTGGTCGGAGCATCGATAACAGTAGCGGTAACTGTAAGTCCTCCAGTAGCTAAGCTTGAGGTTGTTGCTCCTGAAAAGCGAGAGCTTTACGTCAATACGAGAGCATACTACGCAGTTGGTGAACCAGATACGTTGCAGGTGCTGAGCGATCTGGAGCTAGTTAATGTAACTATAAGACAGGTCTATCCTAAAGATGCTGTCATAGCTATCGTGGACGTTATGTTAGTAAAGAACTTCGCGGTCGTGAAGATAAACATCACTAAATATCCGGACCATGGAGTAGTTTTCCTGGAGATCTCAGCATGTAATCTCAGTAAGTGTTTAACCACCTTAAGCCCGCTTAACGTAGTACCAGAGGATCCGCTGAGGTCTTTGTTTAACTCGCTTAAGTTGCTAGTAGGGAGATTAGATGAGGTTCAGGAAGCTCTCAAGGTAGAGCAAGAAAAGACCGCGCACCTCTCTGAGGTCCTGAAATCATTGAATGAATTAGTTAACTTACATTCCGTAGATATAAAGTCCCTGAAGAACACGTATGCTAGACTTGAAGCTCTAGTCTCAAACACCACTACTAAGTTAACAGCCCTGGAGCTAAACGTAGGGCTCCTGAAACAGAGGATAGGGGAGCTGGATACCGTAAAAGTTGAAGTGGTTAAGGTAGGTAAATCCTTAGAAGAGCTCGGAGGGAGTCTCAGAGAGATCTCCTCCACCGTGAACTATTACAAGACCATGACGCTCATATTACTGGTAGTATCCCTAGTCTCGCTAGTAGTGGCGGCAGTAGCTCTATATAGGGACTTCAAACCCGGACCCTAGCTAGTTTTTGGTATAGCATAGCTGTGAGTTTCTCTAGTCCCCACAACTATAACAAACTCGTTGCTCGGCTTCTCCAGAGTTAATACTCCCCTAACCCTCATCTCCCCACCTCTATAGAGAGGATATGAGTAGAGGGACTCGTAGGTAACGATCTTAGAGACCTTCGGAGAGCTTAAGTTCGTTGGGAACTCCTGGAAAGTCCGGAGAACCCTGAGATCCACCACTCTATCTACCTCAGCAACTCCGGGGTAGTATAGGCTCTCACAGCTACCAGGCCACACTAATACCTCCGCCTCCACCACCCCCACCGGGTTAAGTACTACCTCCCCATACCTACCTGGTTTGTCGGAGGTAAACATTATGTTCACCTCACGCTTCCTAGACCCTAAGTAGAGTCTTTTATAAGGTGCTGAAATCCTCTGAATAACCTCGACGGGGAGTCCATAGATCTCAGCCATATTAGCGAGCCTACCCAGCTCTATGTTCGTGGGGACCCTATCGAATGCTGAGCAGGCTGTCTCAGCTACTTCTATAGCCTCCCTACAGCCATACACTACGAGATCCACGTCGGATATCGCAGGGTTGTGTATCCCCACAGCTATAGATCCGTCAACACCTACGCTACTTGGGGGTATAGTTGAGTACTCCCTCAACCTCTCGTACGCTATCACTACGTCAAGCTCGGCATCGTCTCTCGGCCTTCTAAGAATCTCACTAAACCTCTCGCGCGGTCTGTAAACCTCTGAGATCTCCTCGATACCGATTACCGGCACGGAGACCCCCAAGGTCGGGTCGTACATCTCCTGCTGGCGGCCCCTGACCGAGCTCAGGACGTTGTCCACTCCATACTTCTTGATGACCCTCTCAAAGCACACGCTACCGCGGCACCAGAAGGTCTTAGAGCTGGTAGGTACGTACTTGAGGTACGCGATTACCTTACCTGGCGGGTGGGTATTCCCTATAACTATGTATATCCTCCCATCTAGGTCCTCGATATGATCGTGGTCGTAGAACTCAGCCGGTTTGCTTGTAATCACGTCTCATCCCGCTCGTGCTTCATCACCTACTTATTTACCCCACTGGATCTGTTAGACTAGGTAAATAAGTTGAGGTACCTAGCACTCACTCTACTGGTCCTGGTCCTTCTGATAGCTATATCCCCTACTACTACGACTGCTTGGGACGTACTCGATAGATTCCGAGGTGACACTCTATACGCAGTCTATGACATCACGTACAAGGTGGAGCTTAAGGGAACTCAAGGTAGTGGTACTGCTATCAGTACATACAGCCTCCACATAATAATCGAGAAGCTTAACAGGACACACTACCTAGTCAGTACGTTAGCAGGTAACGTCACCTACACATTCACTTCCAGCGACCTGGTCTTCCTCCATGTATTCGCCCCTATCTACCTAGCAAACCTCAGCAAGTACTTCATAGACATGCTCTACATCCCCCCAGTAGAGGGAGTAACACTAGATGTTGCCCTGAGGAAGGAGGCCGTCGTATCATTTCTAAACTCAGTAACTAGGTGGTATAAGCTGGTAGAGAACACCTCTGGGGAGGTATGTCAGGAGATAAAGATAGGTAACACGGTAGTAGAGAAATCAGTAAAGTATAGGATGGTAACCCCGAGAGCTGAGCTAATATATGACTGCCCCACAGGACTCCTCGTCAGTCTAAATGCTGAGATAGAGGGAGGTACCCCAGGAATGTATGCTACCGCAACAATATTGGTAGAGCTCTCCAGACTTAACTTCCTCAATCTCACCAGCATTAAACCTCAACAATCTCCAGGAAGTACCGGATTACCATTCCCAACAGCTACGTTAGTAGCTATAGCAGTTACAGTAGCGGCGGCTATCTTAGCAATCTTGTTCTTCAGTAAGATAAGAAGATTACTAAGACATTGAATTGACATTAAATTAGCTGAATGATCTTTACTGTTTAGTTAAACTCCTCGCTACATATTCGTCGTTTCCTTCACTGGAGTAAATGTGATTTAGATACCCCAACATGATATTGTTTGTTGGTCCTATAATTACTCCCCGCATCGCTCAGAGTAAAAACCTGGAGGGACGTAATACCTTAATGAGATCGTACATGGTATTACCCCTGGGGCGGGTATTACCTCCCCTGATAGGTAGGATGTTAAGAACCAAGGTTAGTTTAATTGTTACTAGCATAATTATAAATACGGTGAATCCTTGAGGCGCTTAGGATACTTCCTTCATATAACTCCTTCGGGTAGGCTAATAGTAAAGTTGAACTCACCGAAGCCACCTAGGTTAGGCTCAAAAGTCCTGAATTCTAGGGGGGATGTTATAGGGATCCTCATTGACGTGATCGGTCCTGTTAGATCCCCTTACGGGGTTGTAAAACCATCACTGCCCGAACTTTCCCTGAGTAAGTACGAAGAGCTCTTCACAAGGTGATGCGTGTGAGCTGCCGTGAAGTAATCTACGACGAGTTTAGAGGGGAATTTATCTGCGCTGAGACTGGTGAGGTTCTTGAGGAGAGGTTGGTCGATACCGGTAAGGAGTGGCGGTCGTTCTCCACCACATCCAATAGGGAGCGTGCTGAGACACCTAATACCCTCAAGGTACATGACATGGGTTTCCACACTGAGATAGATGGAGCCTCGTGGATAGGGAGGAAACTCTCCGAGTTGAACAGTAGGAGTAGGGTGGTCTCAAATGACGAGAAGAAGCTGTCCCGAGCCCTCAAACTATCTAATGAAGCAATAAACAAGCTCCCAACTCCTACTGCTGCTAGGCTTAAGGAGGAGGTGGGCCTGATACTCAGAAAGCTCATCAAGAGCGGGGTCATAGGGCGTAAGAAGATTAGTGCCTACGTTGCTGCAGCCATCATATGTGCTGCTGAGAACCTCAACATACCGATAAACACCAGAGACGTTGTAGAGAGTTGCGGAACAACACTTAGAGATGTGTGGGATGCACTAATGAAGATCAGGAGAGATCTGGGAATAGCTAAGTCCAGGTCGTACGACCCGAGAACTCTCGTAGTATCATACGCCCATAAAGCCGGACTACCCAGCCATGTCGCTACCCTAGCTATAAGGATAGTTGAAGCTGGTAAGGCCTCCGGCACACTCTTAAGTAAGGGACCTCAGGGAGTGGCGGTAGCATCACTCTACGTAGCATCCATACTCTCAAACATAAGGAAAACTCAGTCAGCTATCTCTAAAGAGACGGAGGTTTCCGAAGTCACTGTACGTAATAGATATAAAGACATAATAGATGGAGTGCTCATCGAGGTAATGCTCTAACACCTTGAAGTACTTGGAGCTCTAACCCCTAAAGGTCGTCCCGCTTTACGGTAAGGCTAGGAGGTTTTATTAGATTACAACGTTAAAACTACATAAGTTGTATAAGGCCCGAACCCATACCGGTAATATGTCCTTATTAGCTACTATATAACCAACCTCTCGGCAGAGGAGATGCTGTCTAGGGTTGCTAGTAAGCTACTTCAGAGCCGTGTAAGTGTCCTTCTAAGACCTGTTTACAAGCTTTACGAAAACGTTCTCTGGGAGCAGGTTAGGCGCGGTCCTATACCTAAACACGTAGCGATAATACCTGACGGTAACAGGAGGTGGGCTCGAGAGCAGAAGATGGACCCTCTCCAGGGTCATGAGTTCGGATATAGGAAGATTAAGGAGGTGCTCGACGTCCTGTGGAAGCTGGGGGTTAAGGTAGTCACAGTCTACGCTATGTCCTCAGAGAACTGCGTTAAGAGAAGTGCTGAGGAGAGGGAACATCTTTTCAATCTAGTACAGAGAGCTATAGATGAGATGGAGGCCAGTGGTGAGATTGATAGAAGAAGAGTGAGGGTCAAGGTCTTCGGTAGGCTAGACATGGTACCCAGCTCGCTACTACATAAGATAAGGGAGGTGGAGGCCAGAAGCGAAAAGTACTGCGAGCACACATTGAACATAGCGCTATGCTACGGTGGGCGGGATGAGATTATTGAGGCTATCAGGAAGATAGCCTCTGACGTAACCTCAGGGAAGATCTCTGTGGATGAAATAGATGAGAAAACTTTCAGGTCGTACCTATATACGTCCCACCTAGGTGAGTATGATGAGCCCGACCTAGTTATAAGAACATCTGGGGAGGTGAGGATCAGTAACTTCCTCCTGTGGCAGATAGCGTATAGCGAACTATACTTCTGCGAGATTTACTGGCCTGAGTTCAGGGTGATAGACCTACTGAGAGCTGTGAGGAACTACCAGAAGAGGGAAAGGAGGTTCGGAGCCTAATCAAGCACCCACTACACAAGGATAGCCTAACCGTCAGCCATGAAGACCGAGCATCCCATCCTCAGTAAGTTAAAGGATGGGGCTGAAAAGTTTTTAGGGTTGTGTAGAGAATTTTATTATTGGAGGGGGTAAGCTCTAGGGGGTGATGGGAGCTACGCTCCGAGCCTCCTGGGGTTAGACGTAGATGGGAGCCCCGTGCCGTTGGGCTCGACAGCCACCCATGACCTCACATAGATACCAAAGAGCTATGTGGGTGAGTAGAAGTCTCTGGAGGCAATCCCGAAAACCCTGAAGTAATGGAAATGACCCTCTAGGGACAAACAGTTCTAGCAGTAAGCACTGAGAAGTCCGTCACTGCGAGTCAGTGTGAACTAGTGTCTTCACCGGTCTATGGCTGCCCACTTCATCATCTGTACAGTACTTCACTTGAGAAGTTATATTTTTTTAGTCTAGAAGAAAAATGTATAAGAACGGAAAGGTGTGGAATGTGTCATCTGCTCTACTTAACGTGAACGACCTAAGGATATACTACTACACCTTAACTGGAGTAGTGAGAGGTGTTGACGGAGTAAGCTTCCAGCTCCAAGATGGTGAGGTCCTCGGCATAGCTGGGGAGTCCGGGTGCGGTAAGTCTACACTCGGTTACGGCCTCCTGGGGCTCATACCCCCTCCCGGTAGGATAGCTGGAGGCTCTGTAGTCCTCGACGGCATAGACATCACTAAGTTGAAGCCGGCTGAGTTGAGGAAGGTTAGATGGGCTAAGGTCAGCATGGTGTTCCAGGGCGCTATGAACGCTCTGAACCCTGTCTACACAGTGGGTCACCAGCTGGCAGAGCCTTTGGTCATACATAAGGGGATGAGTGTTAAGGAGGCGCTTGAGGTAGCTGGGGAGATGTTGAAGAGGGTTGGTCTCGGTCCTGAAGTACTGGGGAGATACCCCCACGAGCTGAGCGGTGGGATGAAGCAGAGGGTTATGATAGCTATGGCCCTGCTCTTGAAGCCCAGGCTTGTCATAGCTGACGAGCCTACTACTGCCTTAGATGTGGTGATCCAGGCGCAGATCATGAATCTCTTCAAGGAGATAAAACAGAGGGAGCGTAACGCCATGATATTCATAACGCACGATCTCAGCCTAATAGCTGAGGTAGCCGATAAAACAGCTATAATGTATGCCGGTAAGATGGTTGAGCTAGGGCCCTCAGACAATGTTTTCAACAATCCGGCACATCCCTACACCCAGGGACTCCTCAGGAGTATCCCGAGGCTTAGAGGTAAGGAGAAGATCACGTGGATTCCTGGAGTACCACCGGATCTGAGAGCACCACCACCTGGCTGTAGGTTCCATCCGAGGTGTCCGTACGCTATGGATGTATGTAGATCTGAGGAACCTCCTACAGTTGAGGTTGAGAAGGGACACACAGTTTCGTGCTGGCTCTATGCTAAGAGGTGATGTGATGTGAGCTCCAAGCTGATCATGGAGAAGGTCTTCAAGTACTTCCCACTGAGGAGGTCGCTAGTCGAGATACTAACATTCCGCCCACCGAGGTATGTCAGGGCTGTAGACGGAGTTAGCTTCACTGTAGATGAGGGTGAGATATTCTGCTTAGCTGGGGAGTCTGGGTGTGGTAAGACTACTACCGGGAGACTCATAGTAAGGCTGTTAGAGTTCACTGGAGGTAGAGCTCTCTACAGACCGAGAAAGGAGATACTATCTGAGATACCACCACAGTACATTGTAGAGAAGGAGTACGTAGATCTCACAGCTAAGCTCCCGAGGCAGGTAGATAAGTTACTGAGGAGGGACGTTCAGATAGTGTTCCAGGATCCATACGGCTCCCTTAATCCGAGGATGAGAATATATGACATCCTGAAGGAGCCTCTAGACATACATGGTGTCGGTGCTAGCGAGGATGAGAAGAGGGAGAAGGTGTTCAAAGCTCTAGAGGAGGTGAAGCTGACCCCTCCTGAGGAATTTGCGGAGAGATATCCCCACATGCTCTCCGGAGGTCAGAGACAGAGAATAGGAATAGCTAGAGCTCTCATTCTAGAACCGAGTCTCGTAGTAGCAGATGAGCCTGTGAGCATGCTTGACGTATCGGTTAGAGCTGAGATCCTCCAGCTGATGATGGACCTTAAGGCAACTAGGAACCTTACGTACGTGTTCATAACCCACGACCTAGCTGTAGCTGCGTACATATGCAACAGAATCGGGATAATGTACCTCGGCACCATAGTCGAGAAAGGTCCTATAGACCTGATCGTGAATAACCCACAGCATCCGTATGCTAAGGCACTAATAGCAGCTGTACCGGAGCCTGATCCTCGGAACAGGTTCAAGATTAGGGAGGTCCCGATTAAGGGTGAGATACCAAGCGCGGCTAATATACCACCTGGCTGTAGGTTCCACCCGAGATGTCCGTACGCTATGGACATATGTAAGAAGGAACCGCCGCCAGAAATTGAGATCGAGAAGGGACACACAGTTTCGTGCTGGCTCTATGCTAAGAGGTAGTTTCGTACAGTTTATTTAAGCGTTTTTCGTCAGTTAGTTAAAGCTTATAAGCCCTAGAGTATTTAGTAGCCGGTAATATCTTTGGAAGCCGGCATTAGAGGTTGGGGCGCGTACATCCCTAAATTCCGGGTTAGCGCTACTGAAATAGCTACCCTGTGGGGATATGACGTAAAGCTACCTAAGGCCCTCGGGGTCGTAGAGAAGGCGGTGGCTGAGGAGGATGAGGACGCTGTGACTATGGGTTGGTACGCTGCCCGCGTAGCTCTTAAGAGGGCTGGTGTCTCAGGTGAGGATATCGACGCCGTGTTCTTCGGGACTGAGTCAAAGCCCTACGCTGTGAAGCCCTCAGCTACTATAGTTGCTGATGCTCTGGGGGTGAAGAGGAGGAAGCTCTCCACAGATCTCGAATTCGCCTGTAGAGCTGCTGGTGAGGGAATAAGGATCTCCATAGGGCTCGTGAAGGGTGGGCTAGCCCAGAACACTCTGGTTATAGGCTCTGACACCGCGCAAGCAAATCCCGGTGACCTCCTTGACTTCACAGCATCATCGGGGGCCGTCGCCTTCGTGATCGGGAACCCGTCTAAGTCGCCCGCAGCTATAGAGGCTAGCGTATCTTATGTCACAGACACCCCCGACTTCTGGAGAAGGGACAGGTCTCCGTACCCGGAGCACGGTGAGATATTCACTGGGGAACCAGCATACTTCCACCACATACTTAGTGCCGCAAAGCTACTCCTAGATGAGACCGGCCTTAAACCATCCGACTTCGACTACGCAGTGTTCCACCAACCTAACGGTAAGTTCCCACTCCAAGTAGCTAGGGCCTTAGGGATCCCCCAGGAGAAGGTCCTGCCGGGCCTCGTAACCCCCTACATAGGTAACACGTACAATGCTTCAGCACTTCTCGGGCTAGCTAAGATATTGGAGGAGGCTAAGCCCGGGAACCGTATCCTGGTAGTCACATTCGGTAGTGGTGCTGGGAGCGATGCTTTCAGCATAGTTGTGGGGGACTCCATCTATGAAGTAGTGAGTAGGGGGCCTAAAGTCTCGGATATGATCAGCTCGAGGGTCTCGATCCCCTACGGTGTGTACGCTAAGTTCAGAGGTCTCTACCTGAGGAACATAGGTGGTTGAGATGGGGGCCTACATAGTTAGTGGGGCGGTAGTCAAGGTAGATAGACACTTCGAGCGCGGATATAGGGATCTAGCATATGATGTCGTGAAGGAGTGCCCTGACTGTTTAGATGTTGATTACGTAGTTATCTCGTCAGCTCTCCCCGAGCTTACGGCTCACCAGGTCGATCTAAGCACGCACATAGCTCAGTGGCTGGGTAGGAGGGTTCCGGTCGTTAGAGTGGAGTCTGGTGAGACATCTGGCTTAGCTGCTGTCGACCTCGCGGCCTCCTTAGTATCTTCAGGTAGGAATAGGAGGGTATTGGTCCTAGGACTTGAGAAAGTAACAGACTACCCAACGTATGTGACTAACTACTTCTACTCCCTCATACTTGACTACGAGTTCGAGGTCCTGAGGAGTGTGAGTCCACCAGCTTACGCCGCACTAGTCATGAAGGAGCTGATGAGGGGTGGTGTGAAGAGGGAGTGCTTCAGTAGCTGGGCAGTGAAGATGCATGAAAACGCGACATCAATTCCGCACGCTATGCTCAGGTTCAAGATATCTTACGACTCCTTCAAGGACTCCCAGGTACTGGCTGAACCCCTGACCCTCCACGATAGTTTCGCCCTCGGTGACGGAGCGGCTGCTCTCGTGGTCTCGAGCTCTCCGAACACTAATGCTTCCTCAGTTGAGATAGTCTTCAGTGCTACTGAGGTGGGCCTACCGGCTTACTTGAGGGAGAATATCTCGGACTTAACCGCCTCAGTGAAGCTCCTGAAGCTGTCGCTGGAGAGGTACGGACTAGACCTGAAGAAGGTGATTACTGAGCTACACGATAGCTACACTCCGTACCCAATCGCAATCCTCAGAAGCCTCGGCTACCTAGACGGTGGGTGTGACTTGAACGAGTTTGAATACCTAAACACAAGCGGGGGACTTAAAGCTAGAGGCCACCCAATCGGAGCGACCGGGGTATACCAAGCATACGAGGTCTTCAAGCTCCTCACTGATAGGTTGGGGAGTAAGACGGCATCCACCGACTACGGCTTAGTTCACTCGATGAGCGGCCCCGACAACGTGTCTAGGGTGTTAATTCTGAAGAGGTGAGCTATGTGAAGCTCTCCCCATCTCAGTTCTGGAGGATTCGGGAAAGCCAGTACAGACTCATAATAACGGAATGCGGGAGCTGCGGGAGGAAGTCCGTGTTTAAGAGGTCGGTGTGCCCGTTCTGCGGATCAAGTAATGTGAAGCATGTGGAGTCGGAGGGCTTCGGTAAGGTGTTAGATGTAACTAAGGTGATGTACAGATGGAACTCTAGTGATGAGAGGCCGCCCCTACTTGTGGGGGTCGTTGAGCTCGATGAGGGTGTTAGGGTGGTAGGTGAGATCGTTGGGGTCGGGGACAACGAGGAGGTTAAGGAGGGAACTAGAGTCGAGGCCGTCCTGAGGAGATATGCGTCGGATGACCCGTACGGTGTCATATACTACGGAATAAAGTTTAAACCTATTAAAACAGCATAAGCATGGAATTAACATCTTAAATAAGTTTTTAATTTACGTTCACAGCTTATACCCCGGTGTTCGCGTGGACTATAGTAAATTTATAGGTAGGAACTCGGAGCTCTTTAAAGCTTCTGAGATTAGAGAGCTGCTTAAGGTTGTCGAAGCCCGTAAAGTGATAAGTTTTGCTGGTGGCTACCCAGATCCCCAGACCTTACCGCGGGAGTCTCTGGCCAGAATAGCGTATGAGGTAATCTTAAACCAGGGAGATAAAGCACTTCAGTACGCTCCAACTAAGGGCGTCACAGTATTCAGGGAGACCCTCCTTAAATTCCTGAGGAACGTGGGAGTGAAGGTAGCTGAGGAGGACGACGTCATCGTTACTACAGGATCTCAGCAGGGGCTGGACCTCATATCCAGGACCATCATAGACCCAGGAGACTACATAATCACTGAAAACCCGACGTATCTAGCCGCTCTATCAGCATTCAGGACAGCTAGACCCAACATCGTGGGAATTCCCGTAGACGAGTACGGTATGAAGACAGAGGTACTGGAGGACAGGTTGAGGGAGCTGAGAAGTCAGGGGAGGAGGGTTAAGTTCGTTTATACGATCCCAGTGGCCCACAACCCGACTGGAATAACTATGAGCCTTGAGAGGAAGAAACATCTTGTGGAGCTAGCGTCTCAGTTTGACTTCCTGATATTTGAGGACGACCCCTACTCCTTCTTCGTTTTCGATGAGGCAGACGTGACGAAGCTTAAGACTTTGGATAGTGAGGGGAGGGTTGTTTACCTGGGTACTTTAAGTAAGATACTCTCTCCGGGCCTCAGGATCGGTTGGGTCCTCGGACATAAGCAGATAATCGACGTGTTTGAGAGGGCTAAGCAGAGCATGGACCTCCAAACCTCGACCCTCTCCCAGTACATAGCTAAGGAGGCTATAGAGAGGGGCGTTGTTGCTGAGACTATAGAGGGAGCGAAGAGAACCTACAGAGTGAAGAGGGACGCCATGGTCGAGTCGCTATCGGAGAACATGGTCGAGAATTCCTGGTGGGTGAAGCCTGTCGGGGGGCTGTTCATCATGGTCTGGCTACCAGAGCAGATAGATACGAAGGAAATGTTAACGGAAGCCGCGAACGAGGGAGTTGTCTACGTCCCAGGAGCTTCGTTCTTCGTTGACGGGAGCGGTAAGAACACTATGAGGCTAAACTTCAGCTACCCGAAGATTGAGGAGATAAGGACCGGTGTGGAGATAATTGGGAGAGTGGTAAAGAGAAGGATTAAGGGAGGTTAGGCACATACCCATTATTTTATTTTTATTTTCTGATCCGCACTATAGAGGACCTCACGAAAGCTTACAGTTCTAGGGCTCTGCTCCCCGGGTCCGACCATCCCCAGCTAGGTAGATTACGTTACCTCGGTAAGTTACTACATCTACCACAGCCCTCAGATCGTTAACCATTCTTAACACGTCATCCAGCTGCTTACCGAACTCTCTGATCAGTTCAAGTGCTTTAGGTAGGCTCAACCTGAGTCTCGAGGTCATCACGACCCTGCGGATCCTCTTACCTAGAGGTACCAAGTATTCGGGAACTAACGGCGATATGTAGAGGGTTCCCACACACCTCCTAACTGCTTCACGCACTACGAGAGGATCTAGTGACGCTATATAGACCGCGTCGTAGTCTTCCTCCCCAGCTTCCACGAGATATGCTCTAATCCCTAGCTTCACTACTCTACGGAGTCCGGCATTACTAGCACACACTATGTCCGTATTTATCTTGTCCTTAACCACGCTCGCTAGTATCTGGGACTCATAGCTACATCCAGCAATAAGGAGGGATGAGCCTGATAATGAGGCTGTGACTGACGGTATGTGAGCGAGGAGGGAGAGGTAAACCCCCTCAACATCAGAAACCTTCTGGGGTACCGGCTCGAGACACTCTGATCTAACACTAGCTAAACTAGCCATGATGCCGTTCTTGGACGTAGCTAGCTCGACAAAGCATCTTGGGGCCACAATAGCGTTCTCTCCCACGGAGAGGTTCCTGACGTCAGCACCTAGCTCTAACACCCTAACAACACCGGCTGATCCCACAATCTTCCCGTAAGTGTAGGGTAGGTACCCCCTTATCGTAGCCATATCGGTAGGTGTTAGCGCTGCCCCAAGAACTTTAACGAGCACTTCATCGCTTCTAATCGGGGGTACCGGGACATCTAAGTACCTTAGGTTTCCCTGCAGGACAACAGCCCCTACCTGCCTCATCTCTTTCTACTGCCTCACACTGTAAGTTAATTTAGCTTACCAAAATATAGTGGTGGGGTCCGATACGTTCACTGAGTATACCGGTAAGTTCTACTACCTGCTACACCCGAGACCAACAATAGTTGTGGGTACGGTATGCCCGAACAATAGAGTAAACTTCATGTCTGCGAGCTGGAACATGCCTGTCAGTGAGGAACCTCCGATCATAGCCCTAGCTATAGGCTCTGAAGCCTACACACGTGAGTGCCTCGACTACTGCGGTGAGGCTAGTTTAAACATACTTAGCTTGGAGGATGCTCAGTTAGTGTACGACCTCGGCTCGGTCTCTGGGAGGGACGTCGATAAGGTCTCTACGTTCAAGCTGGACCTAGTGGATAGCATCACTATAAGACCGCCAGGCCTTTCCAGGTCGCTCGCAATCATAGAGTCTAAGGTAATCGGTAAATACCCTGCTGGTGAGGCGTTCCTCTACCTACTTCAGGTAACTAAAGCCAGGGTCCGTGAGGGGGTGGCTGATAGGTTCGGCTTCCTATTTTCGAAAGGCGTTAACATAGCCCTCCACGGTAGTGGGAGAACCTTCTATGGAGTCGGCCCCAGGGTACTTGCTTCTAGGAAGGGGTCTAGTTGAGTTCTAAGCTCATGTTATCGAGTGGTAAGGTATTCAAGGACTACACCCTGCTGGAGAGGTACCTAGAGCTCTGCTCCGAAAGTGAGAGGGTTAGGTCGCTGCCGAATTCGTCTGACATAGAGTTCGTTAAGTATTTAGTGAGTAGGAAAGCTGGGACGCTCCACGACTTCCTGGAGGAGCTCTCCCGAAGATTCCTAGATAGAGTAAGCCCGGCTCGCTCAGTCGATGCTGTGAGGTCCGTGCTCGGCACGGACATTCCGGAGGATCAAGCAGTCCAGTTGATCTCGACTCAACTAGCTGGGTGGACACTTGAGATAGCTGAGGCTCTAGGTGTGATAAAGCTCCGCCAGCTCTACGGTCAGTAAAGCTCCTCCGCTAATATTAGCTTCTAGAGGTTATGCAGGTAGAGAGAGTTGGTGGATACCAGGCTCTGCGTACTGTGCCGTGGAGGTTCCCGCAGACTGTGTGGGCTGGAATACTGCCCTGTCCTCGTTAGGGCTATCTCGACCTACACCCTAACTAAGGTCTCCGATAAGATCTCGAGTAGCTCACCACCCTCAGTCTTCGTTAGCTGGGTCGGATATCCACAGGTAATCGTCGCTGCTGGCTTACCACCGGAGGTGGGTGATACAGCCATATATGACCTACCTGAGAAATGGCTTGACCTACAGCTGGATGACATACTGAGGTTTAGGCTGACCTTAGTGAGGGGAGGTAGGCGGTTTAGAGTGGTTGACGTAGGTAACAGCTTCATCGACACAGTACGTGAGATCGCTATGTCCTCTAAGCCTGTAGATGTTGAGGCCTTATTCGACGGGAGCGTCAGACCTAGGGTACTCCTAGACGAGAACATGCCTCCGATGGGCCCTCTAGCCCCAGTTAAGAGGCTCTACTTAGGTTCCAACCCTTATGTGAGTAGACATGTAGAGAAAGTGTATCAGGACCCGGACCTGAAGGCTGTTGACGCCGTCCTCTACCTATACAAGTCGTCGATACCAGTATCAACAATAACTAGAGTATTTTCCGTAGGGTCCTTAGGTGAGAAAAGTCAGAGGAAGCTTGTTCCGACTAGATGGTCCATAACTGCTGTAGACTCCATAATCTCGGATGCCCTAGTGAGGAACTTACTTGACAAACCAACCATAAACGAGATAAGGCTGTACACGTTATCAAAGAGTGGAAACCTGTTCATAGCTATCCTGCTCCCCACACGCTGGATGTTTGAGTGGATGGAGGCTTGGTTCCCCGGCTCTACGTGGAACATGTTCGGATCGGATGTAGTAGTGGAGGGTGACTGGGAACTTACAAGTAGGAGGAGTGAGTACCCCTCCATAGGGGGCTGCTACTACGCGTCTAGATTAGCAACTGCTGAGTACCTAAACAGTATAGGTCGGCAGGCCGGCGCGGTACTCTACAGGGAGATATATCCGAGCTTCAACATACCGATAGGTGTGTGGTTCGTTAGGGAGATGGTGAGGTCCTTGTTTAGACAGCCTTACACAACATACAGCAGTCTGAGGGAGCTCTTAGAGGAATTAAAGGGTCTTACTAAGGTACCTATAGAGAAGGTTGTGCTACGATCCAGAATCCTGAGTATCCTCACTAGAAACAGGAGGTTGGACCATGTCATATCTAAGAGTAAGGGTTAGAACAGCTCTCTCGAAGTCGGGGCTACCTGACCTCGACTACTCTCTCAATCCTTACATAGGCTGCCTCCACGGTTGTGTCTACTGCTATGCGAGAAGCTACACCTACGCTAAGGAGGTTGCTGAGAACTGGGGTAGGATCGTCTACGTTAAGGAGAACCTACTTGAGGTACTCGAGGAGGAGACTAAGAAGCGGAGACCGGGCGTCGTGGGGGTTTCAACCGTGACAGACCCTTACCAACCTATCGAGGCTGTTGAGCGTCTTACTAGGAGGTCAATCGAGATGTTATTGAGGAGGAGCTTCAGGGTCAGTATCCAGACTAAGTCCCCGCTAGTCCTCAGGGACGTGGATATACTATCAGACCACAGAAAGATGGTTGATGTGGGGTTCACCATAATAACTATGGATCCCGGACAAGCAGCGGTACTCGAACCTCGGGCACCACCACCTAAGGAGAGGGCTGGAGCCCTGATTAAGATAGCTAGTGAGGGGGTCAGGACATGGCTCTTCTACGGCCCGGTAATCCCAGGAATTAACGATAGTGTTGAGTCCCTAGCTGACATCCTCGAGGAGGTTGGGGGTAGTGTTGACCTAGTACTCATAGATAAGCTGAGGGTTACTAGGGAGGTGGAGAAATCTATGAGGACCGTCATGGAGGACTTCAACTCAGTGTTAGCACTACTCAATCAGCAGGAGTGGTGGTCTAGGGTGAGGAGGGAACTCCTCAACTTATGCGAGAAAATGGGTGTTCGGTGCTTCCCGTCCCTAGCTGAGCCCACTGAGCAGAGATTTAAGAGCCTAGCGGACTTCGGTGCGAGGCCTCCTACTTAATGTGGAGGGGCTTCCCTAGTGCTAGGCTAGCTATCTCCCCCACAACCTCAGAGTATGTTGGGTGTGTGTATATAGCTTCAGCTAGGTCCTTGACGGTCATACCCTTCGATACGGCTAGGCTGAAGATGTGGATAAGTTCCGATGCTTCGTTCCCAACTATCTGAGCACCGAGGACCTTACCACCTTCATCTACCAGTAGCTTAGCAAACCCCTCACTACTCTTAGCTAGAGCTGTCGTATTCCTACCAAGAGCTACATACGGGAACTTAAAGACCTTATATGTGATCCCCCTAGCCGCAGCCTCCTGCTCTGTGAGCCCTACCTGAGCTACCTGAGGATGTGAGAAGACTACCTGGGGTATCGGTTCCCTCGGTAACGAGCTCCTGATCCCAGCTACGTAGTCTGAGGCTATGATAGCCTCCCTGAATGCCTTATGAGCTAGCTGGGGTGGTCCAGCCACATCTCCAGCAGCTAGGATCGTAGGTACTGAGGTAACCATGTTGCTATCCACTTTTATCCCGGATTTAGTGTCGTAGTCTACCCCAGCTACCTCCAGCCCTATACCCTCAACATTCGGCTTCCTACCTACAGCTACGAGCACCTTCTCGACCTCAACCGTCTTGGTGGCTCCATCACCTGAGGATACCTCTAGCTGAGCCATACCCTCCCTCACTACAACCCTCTTCGCTGATGACCTGAACATTAGCTTAACTCCGAGCCTCCTCAAGCTCCTCTCAACAACTGCCGAGACGTCTGGGTCTGTGAAGTAGAGAGACCTCTCGAGGATTTCAATAACGTGTACCTCCTTACCGAGCATCGCCATAGCTGTAGCTATCTCCACCCCGATAGCACCAGCACCAACTATCGCGATCGACTCAGGAGATTTCCTCAGCTGGAAGAACTCCCGGTTAGTTATCACTACCTCACCGTCGACGGGTACCCCAGGCAGGCTCCTAGGCTCCGAGCCTGTAGCTACTATTATGTACTTGGACTCCAACCTAGCCGTAGACCCAGCACTCTCAACTTTAACACTACCAACACCAGCTAGCCTAGCCCACCCCTCTAAGACCTCCACCTCACTCAGCAATACTTTAACGCCCTCACGTGAACGTGTCACGGCCTTCGAGACGTAGTCCATTAACTGACCCCACTCAATCCCTTTAAGCTCCACACTCAGACCTGCCTGACGAAGTAGTCTGAGTTTGTAGTTCTCCTCAGCTACCTCGATGAGGGTCTTAGTGGGTATGCAGCCCCAGTTAGTGCATTCACCACCGAGGTACCTCCCTTCAACAAGTACTACACGTAGTCCGTAGGATCTTGCTCTAACTGCTGAGAGATAGCCTGCCGGACCACCTCCAATCACTACGAGATCGTACATCAATATCCCCACGTACTCTTAGACGGAGTAAAATAACTCTTTAAGATTGCGGAACACACTAAGCTGAATAAGAACTTGAGCTAGTACGGGAAGGCATTGCGGGCAGTGCTCAGAACAGCCAAACCCGTATGATAATCGAACTTAACATCTCCACGTATAGAATATGTGTAGGCGCTCAACTATTTAAAACCGGTCTACTCTGTTCTATTGGTGTGTTGGATGATTAGGGAAGCTATAGAAAGAGCCCAGACGAGGCTTATGGTAGCAATAGACAATCCCAAGCTTGATCTGGGCTTCGTGGCCGACCTAGTGTCCTCAATGAAGGATCTGGTAGTGGGGTTTAAGTTGGGGACACCATTCGTGCTCAATAAGAGCTTGAGGACTGCTAAGAACATAATCGAGACAGCTAAGGGAACCTACTTCCTAGCTGACCTCAAGCTCGGTGATACTGCCCAGATGATGGAGTACGTTGCTGAGGTCATATGGGAAGCAGGCTTCAACGGGTTAGTAGCCAACGCGTTCATGGGTTTCGAGGGGGCTATCGATAAACTATCCCGGAAATGCTATAACCTAGGCCTCGAACTCTTCCTCCAGGTCTCCTTCGATCACCCAGCATCCCACATAATTGACGGTAAGTACCCGGAGATAAAGATGGTGATTGCTCGAGCAGATCCTGACGGCTTGGTAGTCCCGGCAAGTAAGACGATGATGTTGAGGGATCTGAGGGAGACCTTCGGTAATAGATACGTTATTCTGTCTCCCGGGATCTTCGCTGCGGGTGCTCAGCCAGGTGAGGGGCTCTGCTACGGGGCTGATGTCGAGGTAGTTGGCTCACACGTTGTCTCGGCTCCATCTCCTCTGGAGGCCTTGAATAGTGTCATCAAGTCCCAGACTAGATATTTAAGTGAGAATAGGGGTAAGTGCTTGGTGAGGTGATAATATGAGAGCTAAGGTACTGCTAGCACTCTCACTCATCGCTATTGCCCTCATATCACTCTTCGCTATACAACTACTACTATACTACATAGCACCTGGCTATGCGGGTCCTCTAGGGATATTCGGAGGTATCTGGCTCTGGTGGCTAGTTGATTCCCTTGCCTACGTGATCTCCATAGTTACGTTGCTCCTGTCTGGAGTGCTCATAGGTAGGTTCATAGAGAGGAGAGTGCCGGCAGATATGGATGCTTTGAGGGCTTCAATGCTGTCTACGGCTGCCGCTGTTATCGGTGGGCTCGTGCTGGTGTTCGGTATAGTGTATCAGGTGCTGGGGGGTGAGCTAGCTGCTAGTGTAGGACTCATAGCACTACTCTTCGCAGTGGTCCCATCCTTCATATCCTGGCTAGCCTCCCCATTCCTAGTGAATGCTTTCTACCGTTGCCGCCCGGATCCAGCCCTTCAGAGGGTTGTGGATGAGCTAGCTAAGAAAGCTGGGATGAGACCTCCGAGGGCTATGAGAGCGGCAATGCCGGTCCCGAACGCGTTCGCATATTCGTCCCCTGTTGCTGGTAGCTACGTCGCGGTTACGGACGGGTTGCTGAGGTTGGTTAAGAGTGAGGATGAGTTGAGGGCTGTACTAGGGCATGAGCTGGGCCACCTGAAGCATAGAGATAACGGGGTGATGATGCTCTTCGGCATAGTGCCGACGGTCATATACTACATGGGTAGGCTACTACTCTACGTAGGCCTGTTTTCTGGGAGGTACGCTGACGGTGAGAGGAGGCGTGGAGGCGGTACGTCCGGCTTAGTTATTGCTGTTATCGGTGGGGTACTCCTCGTTGTGAGTATCGTAGTGCAGCTAGCTGTGCTAGCATTCTCCAGGTTGAGGGAGTTCTACGCAGATGCTCACGGGGCTAAGGTGGCGTCACCGTTCGCTATGATAGAGTCCCTGAAATCTCTGGACTCGTTCTACAGGCGCTACGGTAAGTCGTACATAGAGAACAGTAAGCTTAAGACGCTATTCATATACGCGTTTACGGAGCCGTTCATAGGTCTGGAGGAACTCCTATCAACCCATCCACCAATCTGGAAGAGGATAGCGTTCCTAGAGACACTGATAGGGCGGGAGATTAGGGCCTGAGGTGGTACGCCTCGACGTATACCACCCTAGCGATGCTAGTGCTTGGAGCGCTCATAGCACTCTTCGGGCATAGAGCTAGGAGAGCTGTCTCAGCACTATCCCTCGGAGCTATCCTAGCTCTATCTGTAATGTCCTCCCCAGCAGTAATTACCCAGAGTTTGAAACCCGTAGTAGTCGGGGTAGCCCTCATAGCCGGTCTGGTCACAGGCTTCCTACTCAGTAAGCTATCAATAATCCTCTCGACATCTATTATAGTTGCTTACTCGATCCCAGCCATCCTCGACCTTAGAGTACCTCAGGAGATAGTCCTAGCGATAGTTCCCATACTAGTGGTGATCCTCTACCAGGTATCGGGGAAACGCGAATTCATACCGTACCTAACCCTAGGGACAATCCTCTTCCTCTGGTCCGCTAGCCAGATAGTGAATCCGGGAGTAGCCATCCCGCTCGCAATCCTAGTCGGGTCATCAAGCTACGTAGTTCAAGGCAGTTACTGGAGATACGTATATAGGTACGAGAAAATATTGAAGACAGTTAGAAGCCGTAGATCCAAAACACATAAAGACGCTCTACAGACTTCAAAGAATCAAAGAGTTAAGGGCTGACCGAGAAGACGGTGAAACCATCAGTAGACATCGACCTACGAAGCGAATCTAGGCCATACACAGCTATTCTCAAACAATAATGCTTACGAGCTTCAACGAGATTCGTAGCCTAAGCTTCTTTACTAAGACATACCGTAATTTATTCGTGAAGATGTGTTCCCATAGGCTCAAGCTTTTGAGACCTAAGTTAGTGTTACTTTGGTGACCAATATGAGGGATCATGTGGTTTTAGTCAAGGTGGTTTTAAGTATTTCGTTTAGGAGTGGCTTAGGGTAACTTAGTGGCTTCGAGGAGAGCAAACGTTGTTGATGATTTAATGGTTGTACTGCGGGATCTGAGCTAGTAGCCATAGATTTGATGGTTACTAAGATTGAAGTTAGAGGAGAGTTCCAGATTAACTTCAGAAGGATCGACATGTCGTATTTTCTAATCATAACCTGTAATTTAGGGATATGACTCGTGATATCTGTCTACCTGCTCTTCGGGGTTATGGGTCTAGGTTATATTTCGAGAATTACGCTCGAGAAATTATTCAAGCAGGATAATCTCTATAGGTTGATTGTTAATGTACTCGTTAAATCACTCTATTACTTCATAATACCATTAGCGTTCTTCACTGTTTTTCTAGGTAGAGGCGTTACGGACAGAGACATCTACATCTTATCATACGTTGCCTTACTCATTCTTCTAATCTACTTCACCACACTCAGAGGAAGGTTGAGTGAGAGAATGCACCTCTTCCTCGTCTCAGTATTCCCCAATAGTGTGTTTCTTGGGTTTCCGCTGTGCCTCGCGGTCTTGGGGAGAATATACGTAGCTGCTTTCTTTGGGGTACTGACAGTTACATTAAATGTTCTACTTCCTGAACTCATTTCCAGGAGCAGGGAAACTATCGTAAAGAACCTTGCGCGTTCCACCGCACTAATAGGGTGTCTCACAGGGATTGCCGCACACTACGTTCTCTCTTACTATAACTATGTAGATACGCTCTACTCGTACCTGTGGTGGAGTAGCCCGCTTCTAAGCTACACCGCAACTTATGTAATGGGCCTACGAATACCAATTAAATTGGAAGGAGTTAGTAGAGTTAAGAAAGAGCTCCTTGTTGCCGGATTGTACAGATTTATTGTTGCCCCGATACTAGCGTTTCTCACAGCTATTCTAATAGGGTTTGATAGACTAGACACCTACGAATTCCTATTAGTCTCAGCGACCCCACCAGCAGTTATGAACGCTATAGTAGCAGAGAAATACGGGTGGCGTCCGGAGGATACAGCACTAATTACTGCTTTGCTAACGATTTTCTTCATTGCGGTAATGTTTCCGATAATATTACTTATTTCCTGAACATACTATAAGAACATCGATAAACTGCCCTCCCTACCCACCATCTAATGCTATTAGAAACGTCACTACGTCACCATCCTCAACTCTGTAGTCTACGTCCTGTACTACTCTATCGTTAACTACGACTAGAATACCCTCCCTTAGGTCTCTCCCATCATCTCTGAGAAGTTGATCAAGTAGTCGCTCTCCATGTAGTTCGGCTACCCTCATTATCACGTCCCTTACCGAAGATCCTTCCTCAATCGTGATGATCTCTTCATCTACTCCTACGAGGTTCCTAATGTATGGTGTGAGGTACCTGACCCTAACTCTTATATATCTCATCTGCGACCCAACCGAGCCCGAGTTCGTAGAGCTTTGCTTTCGTGGGTCTCCCCTCATGATCCCACCCAGCCATCTCGTAGAAGAGTCGTATAGCTTCGTAGAACTTCTCCCTATCTAGCTTCTGACCCTTTCTAGCACCGAACTCCAGTTCCTCGAAGAACCTATCGGGCAGTACATCGTCTTTAGCTGTAAAGCCTTCGCGGATGTTGAAGCATCTTATTAGGTTAAGTGCTCTCTCACTAGCCTTCATAAGCTCCCACAGGCTTATCTGCCAGCCGGTAACTGCGTTAACTATTTCGACTACGTGGTTAGGTGTTAGAACCCCAGCTGAGTGGGGTAGGACTGTGAACCTACATATACCTAGGCAGTCCCCCAGACCCCACCAGAGCATCCCGTAGTACACGGCTCTAACCTTCTCCGGTCCTATGTCGAGCCTGTCAACAGCTCTAGCTATACCTAGGGACTTCAGATCCTCACGCTCCCTCATGTAGGTAGGGTCGTGGGGTGCTTGCAGGTGGTCGGCACCGATAGGTGATAGAGCGTACTGAAGCCCTACACCGACCTTACTACGAGGCTCGTGCATAGGTACCTCCCTACCCTTAACGTGCATAGCGTACTTCTCGGACCCCTTACCTATGATCTCCGAAGCCCTCTTAACACCTTCAGCGAGAACGTTCCCGAAGCCCTCCCTATTAACGATCTTAAGTAGTAGCTTGATCATGGCGTCAGCATCACCGAATCTAAGCTTCAAGCCGTCGGTCTCCAGCTCGGTTATGACCCCCCTCTCGAAGAGCTCCATAGCGAAAGCTACCGCAACACCAGCACTGATTGTGTCCACACCGTAGGCGTTACATATCTGGTTAGCGTAAGCTACGGCGTTAAGGTCTCGGACACCACACAGCGACCCGAACGACGCGATGGTCTCGTACTCAGGTCCTCCGTAAGCAGGGTCAGTCTCATACGGTGGTCCAGCCTTAACGACTGCTTTACACCTCAGTGGGCAGGCGAAACAGCCCTCCCTACCTACAAGTATAGTTTTGTTCAGGGTCTCACCGCTTATTAGGTCTGCCCCGTCGAACGAGCCTCCCCTAAAGTTGAGGGTGGGGAGGGTTCCATCAATGCTCAGAGGCTTTACGAGCTCCGGGGTTCCGTAGGTGCTTCTGGATACGGCCCCGGGGTGCTTCCTCCAGTTCTCGTTAAACCACCTGGAAATCTCAACCAGCTTCCTCACATCGTGGAATTCGAAGGGTCTTCTAGTACCTCTAACGACTACGGCCTTAAGCTTCTTAGAGCCCATAACAGCTCCTAAACCTCCTCTACCAGCTGCGTACCGGTTATCGAACATTACGTTCGCGAACTTAACTAACTTCTCCCCAGCAGGACCTATACAGGCAACTCTTGCTGACTCCTCACCTAGCTCCTCCTTTATGGCCTTGGCAGTTTCCTTAGTGGTCTTACCCCACAACCTACTCGCATCCCTCAACTCGGCGTGTCCGTCCTTAACCCACAGATAGGTGGGTTTCTCGGAAACTCCTTCGAGGATTACTGCGTCGAAGCCCGCGAACTTCATTTCTACAGCGAAGAAACCCCCGGCCTCTGCCTCCCCGTAGGTACCGGTAAGCGGGGACTTAGCAGCAACACTAACTCTATTGACGCCCGCTATCGGGGCACCGGTTATAGCGCTAACAGCGAAGACCAGCTTGTTTTCCGGGCTTAGCGGGTCTATGCCTGGCTTTAACTCCTTGAAGAGTATGTAGGCGCAGAAACCCCTCCCACCTAAGTAGGTCCTGTAGATCTCCTCGGGAACCTCCTCGACCTTGATCTCGTTAGTCGATAGGTTAACCCTGAGCCACCTACCATTAAAACCTACATGCGGCACTGAAACCTCCAATAAATATCTTAATTATATAATTTAAACATTCCCCAGTAACAAACACCCTAACTAGGCTCCCTAGAGAACTCCTTAGCTACTCCATCAGCTACTTCAATAGAAGCTCTAGATAATTTCCCTACATCTAGAACCATAAATGTAGCTGACGAGGTTGTAAATATTACAGCCGTTAAGAACCCCTCGCTAGTTAGATAATCATTGTTCTAAATAAAAATTTATATTTTCTTTTTCTAATATATAATTTATTGGGTATTAAAATTTGAAACATAAAGCATATTTACTAAAGGAGTTTGGTAAGCCGCTTATTCTTGAGGAGGTACCGACACCTAAGGTAAAGAGTTATGAAGTGCTGGTTAAGGTGTTAGCTGCTGGTATATGTCATTCAGATATTCATCTATAGTTAGGTGATTACGCACCTGCACTTCCTAGTAAGCTACCTATAGTTCTATCCCATGAGATTGTTGGTGAGGTTGTTGAGGTTGGTGATGGGGTTCCTAGTAACTTTAGGAAGGGTATGAAGGTATTGGTATATCCTTGGCAGTATGCTGAGGAGGATCAGCTAACTATTAAAGGGTTTACTCAACTAGCTAGGAAGAGGTTGAGGTTAGGCTTAGATGTTGATGGAGGTCTTCAAGAGTACTTAGCTACTAATTATAAGTTCTTAGTCGATGTCGATGGTCTTGAGGACATACCTGCTCTAGCCCCTCTAGGCTGTGCAGCATTAACTACTTACAGAGCTGCTAAGAGGATTAGACCTTACATAGAACCTGAAGACTATGTAGTGGTTGTCGGATTAGGTGGTTTAGGGTCCTACGCTGTTCAGTGGGTTAAGTCGTTAATGCCTTACTCACGTTTAGTAGGTATTGATGTGAGGGATGAAACCCTGGAGTTTACGTCTAAGCTAGCTAATATTGATGTATTAATTAATGCGTCTAAGGAAGACCCTATTAAGGTATTAAATGAATTAACCCGTGGATTAGGTGTTAAAGCAGTTATAGACCTAGTTGGAAGTCCTGAGGTAGTCTCGAAATACATAAACATAGTAGATACTCTGGGGGTTTACATGATAGTAGGTCTTATGGGTGCTCCAAACGTCCCAATACCTAGACCAAGGATCGTACGTAGTGAAATTACCGTAACCGGTACTTATACTGGCTCGTTGCCAGATCAGCATGAGGTTATATCGCTAGTTAAGAGGGGCTTAGTCAAGTATAGGGAAGTAGTTACTAGACGCTATAAATTTGAAGAAGTTAATGAAGCCTTCAACGCACTTAAGGAAAGTAAGGTTGTTGGGAGGACTGTAGTACTCGTAAGTTAGATAGATTTTGCTCTATAACAGCATAAGCTAATTTTTAATAGTCCCGGAGTTAATTGATTACATACTAGAAGTAGGTACTGCCCTGCTAGGTAGATCCTACTTCTAGGAGCAGAGATCCTACTCTGGTGGGGCTACTATATTAATAAGTTGTCTATCTAACCTACTTGCTGCTAGTACCTACCCGGGTTGTAATAGCTGTGAATGTTCTAGGAGTGAGGACATTCAATATATCGTTAGGTAGTACTGTAATTCTACTAGCTAGATTGTCCTCCACCATGAGAAAATATAAAGTGCTACTCAAAAATTATATGGAGGGTATTTATGGATACAGGAGTTAAGAAAATATATTTACTGGACTATGGGTGGCTAGCAGGCGATATGGGCTTCTTCATTCCTGATCCAGCGACGTGGACGGAGAAACTACAAAATAGAATGAGACTACCGGAATGGGTTGAAATACCTGTCACAGGAGCCGTAATAGAGCATAAGGATGGAATAGTGCTGATAGATACTGGAAGTAACCCCGAAGCTCAGAAGGTGTGGGGTGCTACGTGGGAAGTATTTCCAATGGTAAAATATAGTGATGAGAATAGAGTAGAAAACCAGTTAAAACTGATAGGACTAAAACCTGAAGATGTAAACTTTGTTGTATTTACACACCTACATCTAGACCACGCTGGAGGAGCCTATATATTCGCTCCCCTAAAAACTCCTCTAATTACTCATAAGAAGGAGCTGGTCTACGCCTTATACATGATATGGCTAGGTAAAGTAGGAGCATACCAACCTGTAGACTTAGAACCACTAAGAGGTGCTTCATGGTACCCGTTTGACGGAGAATCCCTCGAGCTCCTACCAGGAATAGACTTGATACTCGTTGGTGGGCATACACCTGGTAGCATCATAATACGTGTAGTAACAAACACCGGGAATACCTATATCTTCACTGGAGACTTCATCCACCTACCCCAGGAGTTGGAGAGAGAAGCTAAGGGTTGGTTATTAGGTAACGCTGACGAGTATTTAACTAGCTTAAGAAAACTTAAGATGTTAGCAAAGAGACCTAATACCTATCTAGTAATAAGCCACGACCCTAAGCTATGGGAGAAATATCCAAAAGCACCGAAAGCCCTTGAGTAGTAGGGCTACGAGTAGATTATAGGTGGAAAAACTTCTTTTCTTTATCATCTTACTTTATTTTCACTTCCTGTTTGTCCCTAGAGGGTTATTTCCATTACTTCAGGGTTTTTCAGGATTGCCTTCAGGGACTTCCACTCGCCCACATAGCTCTTTGGTATCTATGTGAGGTCATGGGTGGCTATCGAGCCCAACGGCACGGGGCCCTCATCTACGCTTAACCCCAGGAGGCTCGGAGCGTAGCTCCCATCACCTCCTAGGACACTAACAATATATGGAATAGAAGTCTATAAAACTAGCAACTTCTCCGAGCCTAAGCACTTAACCCCAATCAACAATAAAACCCTAACAAACCTTTCTGCCCGCTTCATTAAGAATTACACCAATTTCTCCAACAATCTCTAAATTAAGCCCTTCCTCACTACCACGGCTAGTACGCGCCTAAAGCCCCTAGGATTAACGGAGGCTGAGGTCAAGACTTAGAGGATATATACCTAGCTTACGTAGAGGGTGCCTAACTCTTAGAGCTTAAGCTAGCCCTTGAGGTGGTTGGTGTCGATGAGTCCATCCTACTTAGACTAACGGTGACCACGCTACGAGGGAGTATAGAGTCTGAGGCAGGTTTGGAGGAGGTTCAACTACTTCGATCTACTGTGTCTAGGCGCACTACATTGTACCGTCTTGAACATCTGTACCTATATATTTAGGCAGATCCTCATACTAATCTAAGGGTATCGTGTTCAGGGTTAAGGTGGTTGATCACCCCTACGCGCAGGCTATACTAACTAGCTTAAGGGATAGGAGGATAAGTCAGATAGAGTTTAGGAAGGGGTTAGTTCGGCTTGGGAGGGTCTTAGGGTTGGAGATGGTTAGGGAATTCGACGTAGAGGAATGTGAGGTTGAGACACCTCTCGGTGTTAAGGCCAGGGGGGTTAGGATTAGGGATCTAGATAAGGTTACTATAGTAACCGTCTTAAGAGCTGCGTGGCCTCTTACGGAGGGTCTTGTCAAGATATTTTACAACGCTAAGCAGGGGGTTATCGTAGCTAGGAGGGTGGAGGAGAAAGGGATGAGAGACTACGAGTTCGACATAGAGATAGCCTACGTTAAGCTACCTGAGATAACTCAGGATACTACCGTCATACTAACGGACGTCATGGTAGCTACAGGGTCCACAGTCCGCGTAGCACTGAGGGAACTAGTTCAGCACGGTAGAGCGAGGAAGTACTTCCTCGCATCAGTGATAGTCACCCCAATAGCTCTCAGTAAGATAAGGAGAGAAGTAGAGGAGCTGGGTATAGACCTCACCGTATACACCGTAGCTATAGATCCCGACATAAACGACAGGGGCTACATAGTCCCCGGCCTCGGAGATGCTGGAGATAGAGCTTTCGGTTCCTGAGCTCTACACAGTACTCAACGCTACGACCGGGATACTAATCCGGGTCACGGACTTCCTCGATGAACACGAGAGGTCCGCATACTAGGCCAGGCCATACTACCGCGGCACCGGAACTTAGTACTACATCTAACTCCCATAAACATGGATGTAGGATCTACATGGAGCAACCAGTTCAACACCCCACTAATCCAGACATCACACCCTACTCCAAGCCCACCTAAACCTCTCACTACATGCCTCCAGCTATCTGTAAATCAGTAGACCGTGAATCCCCAACTACTCCACCCAACACCTCTGGGACTACTTTCAAGCTATCTCCCCCCGTACTCGCTACTGAAGAACCATTCTGATTTAGTATTAGCCTTCATTTCTTTCTCATGTCATGGAGAGGCATTCGCCGTGAATGGGTAAAGCCAGCACATCTCCCTACTTACACCCACTCAAGCTTAGCACCCCACATACCGGGCATAGACATGATATGTTAGATATCAGATCAATAAACTTTATGCTAAATAGAAGCAATTCCTCTACCCGTATCTTACTGAAGTGGTTACCTGCTACATTCTGAAGGGTTTAAGCTCCCTTAGTAAAAGAGGTCTGATCTACCCAGTTTAACAAAGCTCCGTAGAGGTTTTTCTGCTCATCGACTGGTGTAAGGCTCTCTAGAGCCAGAGTTTTATGGTGGTCCTCGAGCTCTACCCTAAGTGTACTGCGAAACTGCGTAGCTACCTAGCGTAGGATCGGTTTAGGCATTAAATATTCCGGAGTACTCACTGTAGCTATATGATAGTCCCGTTTTTAGCTCTGAAAGCACCTTCTTTTTGGGTGACCCCATGCCGAAAGTTCTTATAGTAGCTGGCCTGTTTTATTTTTGGTTGGTGTTTGTTGGATTTACTAGGGTTTTGTTTCATGTTTTGTAGTTGGTGTTTTCGGGGAGGTTTGTGTGGGGCTTGGTGTTAGCTATGCTACTCTCTCGGTGGGTTGGGGATGGTAGGATTGGAGCTGTTAACTCTATGGGTTGAGGAGTCAGAGGAGGAAGCTAGTTGAGGGATTCGAAAACTACTAGGAGAGGTTGAGGAGGAGTGAGTAGCATAACGAGAACCGTTATCGTTAGGAGTACTTCACTTCCTAGGAGGGTGTTCAGGGTTTTCGTTGAGCTTGAGGGTATGTACCGTAACATGGTTGAACAGCTAGTTATGTTCGCTGTAAGGAACGAAATAACGAGCTTCGTCAAGCTTAAAGCGTTGAAGTACGGTGAGTTGAGGGGCCTCTACCCACACCTACCGAGCCACTATGTTTACACTGCATGCCAGGATGCTAGTACTAGAGCTAAGAGCTTTCTGAGACTGAAAAAGCGGGGTCTAACCAATAGGGAGTACCCGGAGGTTAGAAGCATCAGTATCTGGCTAGACGACCACCTATGGAAGCCCGACGGGTTAACATCTATTAGTATTGCCACCCACAGGGGGCGTGTAGTAGTAGAACTTGAGCCACATAGACAGTACTGGAAGTACTTTAACAGAGGTTGGAGGCTTGCTTCTGAGGCTAGGATAAGGCTTGATAGGAGGAATAGGCAGTTAATAGTTTACCTAACCTTCGTTAAGGATGTTGAGGTGTATAAGCCCAGGGGTTACCTACCCGTGGATGTTAATGAAAATAATGTTACCGTACTCGTTGACGGTGTTACCTACCTCTTCGAGACGGATATGGAGAAGCTTGTTCTGGGGTACTACTACCGTAGGAAGAGGTTACAGGAGAGGTACGATAAGCTTCACGGAGTGATCTCCAGGACTAAGAGGAAAGTTCTTCGGAAGCTTAAAGAGAGGGAGAAGAAGCGTGATATCAGGTGGAAGATAGCTAACATAGTTGTTAGGGTTGCTTTCGAGAGGCAGTGTGCAGTTGTTCTCGAGAAGCTCGGTAAGAGACCGGCAGAAAACATGGCTAAGAGGTTTAGAGACGACCAGCTGAGGCATAGAATATACCAAGCTTCCTTCAAGGGTATTCAGAGAGCTATTGAGGAGAAAGCTAGGGAGTTCGGTGTACCCGTAATCTACGTAGATCCTAGGAACACATCTAAGGTATGCCCAGTACATAAAGCTGAGATAACCTACAACTCCAGAGTAGGTAGGTGTAGCGTTGGTGGTGAGCTATGGCATAGAGACGTAGTTGCCTGCTGGAACCTACTTTTTAGAGCCCTGGGAGGTGATGGGAGCAACGCTCCAAGCCTCTCAGGGCTAGACCTAGATGTGTCCCGCATGCCGTTCGGGACGAACGCCACCCATGACCCCACAGAGGTACCGAAAACCCTGTGGACGAGGTGGAAGTCCCTAGATGCAATGAACAAACATGAACTCATATCAATGAGCATCTAGGGACAAACGGATGCTGTCGAAGCTCAGGAGATCTTCTATCCGTACTGGAGGCTTAAGGAGGAGGGGTTTGAGGTAGTGGTCGCAGCACCTTCTAAGAAGGTACTAAACACTGTTGTCCACGACTTCGAGCCTGGGTGGGAGACCTACACCGAGAAGCCTGGCTACAGGTTCCTCTGGGTTGACCTAACATTTAAGGAGGTTAAGCCGGAGGAGTTTGATGGACTCCTCATACCGGGTGGTAGAGCTCCCGAGTACATAAGGACATACCCAGAGCTGGAGGCGATCGTTAGGCACTTCTTCGAGAAGAGTAAGCCCGTCGCAGCTATATGTCACGGACCCCTAGTTCTAGCAGCTTACGGCCTCCTCGAGGGTAGGAAGTTAACTGCCTACGCCGCTGTAGCTCCTGATGTTAGGAGAGCTGGTGCTACCTACGTAGACCAGGAGGTAGTAGTTGACGGTAACCTAGTAACCAGTAGAGCTTGGCCCGACCTACCGGCATTCATGAGGGAGTTCATAAAGTTACTTAAATCCAGGGTAAAGTAGTTAATTTTTAGTTGTACCTCTCCGGCTAGATAAGCTACCATCCCATTCCATCTATTTGGTAGTACTTGGCTAGGTACCCTAGTTGGGGATCTAAGCACTCGGAACCTGAAAGCTTCTAAGTTTCAGAACCGAGTCCGTGGTTAGTACTCTCTCGGCTTAGCCTCAGTGACTCGAGTCCACGGACCACTAATAGAGCTAAATACTGTTAGGGTCGTTATGAATACAGTTACGGGGACTAAGCTAAGTAGTGGGAAGTTAGGTAGATGCTTGGACACCACCCTCAGGAGATCTGGGTAGAGTAGGTTTACTACTATTAGAGGGATAGCGCCCAGTACGGCCGCGTAGGCTGCTCCAGTAACCAGGGCTGCGTACACCCTACCCATTCTGAACCTTAAGGTGAGGAATCCCTTAAGTAGCCCGAAGAGGGCTCCTAGTAAGGTTTGCTGGATTACCCCTGTTAGTGGGGCTATAGCTAGTGATGCTGTAACTACCTCCATAGCCTGCTCCAGAGCTTTCTCTACTTCCTCAGGTGGTATTCCGTATCTCCCAAGCTGCCATCTAAGTAGGTCCTCAGTTAACTCCTCAATTGTTTGGGGGTTTACTAGCACTAGTAGGAGTATAGCTACTACGACCCCGGTTACAGCCCCAGCTAGGGCCCCTCCAATGCGTGCCTCGAATACGTATCCAAGTACTCTACCAAGGCTGTTCCTAGTTTTCCTGGATAATAATAAAAAATATCTAATCCCCACCCTCATAGCGAAGAGTCGAGGTGCGCTGATCCCACTATATACTCGCTAAATAGTTTCTCGAAGACCTTGGAGGATATTAGTGGGGCACCGTCCCTCTCTATCGGTGAGTTAGCTGGATTTACCTCGGGGTACTCCCTCAAAACCACACTCAACCTTTCTTCAAATGGTGGTACGTGGGGATTCACGTAGAATATGCCGATAGGTATCTTATCCTCCTCGAGAGATAGCTTCAGTGCTCCCAACAGCTTCTCCACAGCCTCCTCAGGTTTTTCAACTACAGGATCCCAACCAGCTTTCTGTAGGTCATATATTCTAGACTTGTAGTACTCAGCAGTATGTACATTATTGAACGTTACACATGGTTGTAGTACATCGATGAATGCTGAACCTCTATGTGCTATAGCTCTCTTAATGAGCTCCTTCAGATGTACCCCCTCAAAAGCGTAGCCTCTAGCAATAAACGTATATCCTGACGCGAGGGCTAGCGCTATCGGATTCACTGCGTAGTGGATGTTGGGGTAGTTCAAGGCCTTTGTTCTAACACCGTACGGTAACGTAGGGCTTGCCTGCCCCTTCGTTAACCCGTAAACTCTATTATCGTGTAGTATGACGACCATGTCTATATTCCTCCTACCCAGCGCGACGAAGTGTCCGGACCCTATACCGAGTAGGTCTCCATCCCCTCCATGCACTATCACGGTGAGCTCGGGATTGGAGAGCTTTATCCCTGTCGCTAACGGTATTGCCCTACCGTGGAGTGTGTGCACACCGTTCACGTTTATGAAGTGAGCTATCTTACCTGAGCAACCTATCCCGGACACTACCACAGCTTTCGCTGGATCTATCTCTAGCTCAGCTAAGGCCTTCATGACGGACGTGAGGATACCGTAGTTACCGCATCCAGGACACCAATCCGGCCATACATTCGTCTTATACATCGATATGTCACGCACCATGTACGAGAATCACCTCCTCATCTCCCTTAGAAACTATCCTCTCCACAGCTTCTACGAGCTCGTACAGTGTTATCGGCCTACCTGTGTACTTAGCGACCTTCCTACGAATCCTCACACCGGTAGCTAACGAGATGAGAGCTCTCACCTGCACCTCGTAGCTGTGCTCAATAGCTATCACTCTTTCAGGATCCTCTAGGTGCTTCACCACCTCATCCGGGAAGGGCCACAACATCTTCAGGTTTACGTAGCCTACTCTAAAACCTTTCCTACCTAACTCCTCTATAGCGTCAAGACACACTCCCTTCACACTACCCCACCCAATAAGGACGTAATCCGGTCTTTCATGGCCGTGGTAAGTGTATTTCAGCCTACTATCCACCTCCCTCTTAATTAGCTCGTACTTCGCTAAGCGTTTCTCGTACATCCTCCTCCTGTTCTCCGGATCCTCCGATATGTGACCGTACTCATTGTGCTCATCACCAGTATACCACATCACGTTCGGCCCTCCTATGAATGCTCTAGGTGATACTATGTGGTCTAGTGAGAACCTCTTGTAGTCCTTGAGCTGCTCCCGCACTATTACACCACGTTCTATCCTCACTCTACCTAGCTCAGGTACCGGGATGGCAGTAATTGTGTTAGCAAAGAATTTGTCGAGTAGATGGATTACCGGGACCTGGTACCTCTCAGCTATGTTGAATGCCTCTACAACATCATAAAATGCCTCTAGGTGATCTCCTGAGGAGAGAACGACCTTGGAGAACTCACCGTGACCAGCAAACACGGCACTTAAGAGATCACTCTGAGCACCGCGTGTTGGTAGCCCAGTGCTGGGACCACCCCTCTGGTAGTAGGTTATCACTACAGGTACCTCATTCATTCCAGCAAACGATAGTCCCTCGACCATTAAGTCGAAGCCAGGTCCACTAGTGGATGTAGAGGCACGTACACCTACTAATGACGCCCCGATAGCTGATGTTATGGCAGCTATCTCATCCTCCGTCTGTATGACCACGACGGAGCCTTTAACACCTTCTACGTCTATGCTGGCGTACCTCTCGAGTAGGAGGCTCTCATCAGCAGCTGGGGTAATGGGGTAGTAGCTCTGGTATCTAACCCCAGCAACGATCTTCCCGATAGCTATCACGTCGTTACCTGATAAAACCATGTGTTTCCCTAGCTCCATACTCGACTCACCCAATTTCAGGAGGCCGGCATACCCGCGCATCTCCGACTCAACTAGCCCAAAGATCACCATGTTGTCCTCCACTAACTCAGGCCTCCCACTGAAAACCCTCTCAAGAGCCTTCCTCACGTACTGTTTACCGAGGCCGGTTAACACTGAGACCGAGCTCACGATCACGGAACTGATGTACCTACTTAACGTACCTGGCTTTATGCTCCGTATCTTAGATGCCTCCCCAAGTATCTTCTGGTAGTTTAGTGGGATAGCTGTGACGTCCTTACTCTCTGAGAGGTGCTTTACGAGTGAGCTGACCCGGGGTTCCACACCTTCTCTACCGAGGAGCATGCTCACCCTCGACTTCGTCTCATCCTCCATTGAGGGTATCTCATCGATAGTCTTCCCAGAGTCCACCTCGTTATAGATAACCACAGCTCCTACATCCAGATCCAAGTAGTGGGTGAAGACCGTCTCAGCATCCGACGCGACCAGTAATCTGATAGGGTATCTGAGTGACCTAGGTACGGAGCTAGCTGATACCCGAGCATGTATGTAGCTATGTCTACCAACTACATTAGAGAAGTACTCCCTCTCAGCGAGAAACCCGTAGTTAGCTGCGGTGAAAGCTCTTGACAGTATGTTCATAGCTGTATCTAGACCACCACCTTGAGGTCCTCCAAGTATGAAGTCTAGATCCACCATACCGTCCCTCCTAAGCTAGTCAGCTACATATGTCTCGAGATGTTGCTCCTCATCTATAGCAGTACCTAAGGACAGGGTATGCCCCTTCCTGTAATGCTCCTCTAACTCCTCCCTACTAGTCAGAGTTAACCTACAGGTGATACAGTAGGCACACCCTCTAGCTTCCAGAGAATTAAGTAACTCGTTTAACGAGATTTCCCTAAATGAGTTACATCCCCCAGCTTCCCCTACTACTCTACCTACCATAGGACAGTATCCTACCCATGGAAAAGATATGTGAGGACTGAAAAACACGCATTTCCCACACTTCAAACCGCGTCACCCACTACTCTACCTTCTCAATACGTATAGCTGATACAGGGCAGACCTCCGCCCCGTTCTTAGCACACTCGTATAGCTCCTCAGGTATTATACCAATCGAGATCTCGGGGGTCAACTCAACACTGTACTTCGCTACGACTCGGTTTTTTCCATTATCGTCTCCCAGTTCATATACGTCACTACAAGCTGCGGGAGCCGCTCCACAAGCTATGCACGTAGAACGATCTACTATTACTTTATACTTAACCATAGTTTCTACCGTATAGTAACATGTTTTAAAGATTTTAAAGTTATGTGTTTAGAGTTTAAGGGATCCTGTTTTCAAAATATTATCTTTAGGATTTACTACCTTAAGTGACTTCAGTGACAAGGTTTCTTAAGGTATGTGAATTACTTCAGAAGCAGTAAATAGAATATCTGCTTCCTCCGGCTTCAGAGATAGTTCTTCAGCTAATGAATCCGGCGGGTCTAGAACTAGAATGCTAATGCAGTTACGGCCTCAGCTGTAACAGGTGATCCTGGAGAATCTAATGCCACTGAAAAAGCTTTTCTTGAAGTAGATGGTAAAACGTCTAAGATCTTTCTAGAGTACACACGAGTATAAACTTTATATAAAAGATCTGAACTCTTTGTTATTACACTTAAATCTATGGCTATGCACATCTATCGTAGGCTTCAGTTTTAAATTGTACATTGTTAAAGCAGTTAAAGCATCTATGGAGGTATTATAATGTTAATCATAATATAAAAATTTGGAAATCTAAGCTCTAAGCATGAGGTTGCTATAATTATTGACTTAATGTAATTCGATGCAGTATTATATATATAATCATTGTCGATAATATTGTTGGCAGTGTTCCGCCAATCCATGGCACAGTATATGTTATTGCTATATATATAGCAAAGCCTATTGCCCATGATGCTATACCTGCTATGTTGTATTCTGGGCTGTTCAATATTTTGTTTGGTTCATAACTACCTTTTTCTATTATGTAGCAGTCTGCTATTATTATCGATGTTAGTGGGATGAATGCTGCGCCTATGAATAGTAAGAAATGTTCGTATTTGTCTATTGGGAAAACAACAGCTATTATTGTTCCCAGTAACCCTGCTAAAAGTGTTTGCTTTGTAATGTTTCTTCTAGGGTCTATATTTATTATTGATACTGCTGCACTATATATATCCATGAAGGTTGTTGTAGTTGTGGAGAGTATTATTATTATCATTGCTGGTATTCCCAGTCCATAGAACGCTATTATTTTTATTGGGTCTGGAGCTCCAAGAAAAGCATTTGTTGTCGAACCTATGAAGTAGAATAAACCACTTGATGCGAAGTATCCTAGTGCAGTAGCGAAGAAAACTCCTTTTTTATTGCTTTTTACAAACCTTGAATAGTCTGCTACTAGAGGAATCCATGAAACTGGCATTGCAACTACAAGATCTAAAGCTGTTGTAAATGGCATTGTACCTTCACCTATATTCCAGTCGAAGCTACCTACACTTTTTATTGTTACTACCGTAAGCCATGATATAAGTACTAGAAGGAGTGAGGCAGATATTTTTCCTATGTACCTCCATTTTTCGGGTCCTGCAATAGCCCATAAAGTATTTAGCAACCCCATTAACACAACAGCTAAAGTGTAATCTAAGTTTACATCGAATGTAGAGAATACTTCTTGAAGTGCTCTCGCGGCAACGATATTCATTACAGCTGTCCACCCAATAAGCTGAATATAGTTTAGTGCAGACGCTATGAAAGAACCTCTCAAACCTAGAGATTTTCTAAACAAGACCATTGTTGGGAGTCCAACGGTAAAACCTATTATGGCGACTAATCCTAGGAGTGTATTTCCAATTACATGACCTATTACGTTAGCTAGAAAACCTTTGAATAGAGTTGTACCTGGAGTTAGAAGTGCCCCAGCCCAGAACTCTGCTATTGATATTCCAGCTCCAAACCATATAGCTGTCAAATCCCATGCACCAAGCTTTCTCTCACTAAATTCAACAGGTTTAATGCTCCCCATGTAGACCACCCCAAACATTTTGTAGTCTGATTATAAGTTATTCAATAACCTGGTTATATTTGGAGTAACACAAACACACTTGAGAAACAGATTAGTTCTGTGTTTATGCTATGACATGTATAGATGTCGAGAATCTAAATGTTGAAAGTTTAAACGGTTTAAAATACTTGAAGATATAACTTTTTCGCTGGATTGTGGATAATTTTTGGTTGTTGCTGGAGGGGGTGGTAATGAAAAGTCAACACTTTTAAAGGTTTTGCTAGGTTTAAAAGATGTTTAGTTGTTGATGAGGCTCCAAAGCATTTCAGCATCTATCTAAGCCTTAAATATTAAAATCATACTTATTTCATCCGGTCCAAAAGACAAAAGTTGTCTTCACATTGTTTATATACGACTGGCTATAGCTATTCGATATAAATTCAACAAACTTTTCTATAGTTTCATTTCCAGGCTCAGCACTATTTGATTCATACCACTCTAGAATATATGACCTACAGAAAGCTGGTTGGGATCCTGTAGTTGAAAAACCTGAGGAGGCTGTGGAGAAGCTGTTGGGAGCACTGAAGCTATCTCTCGAGGAGGATAAGATACCTATCGGCATATTCTACGTGAATCCCCACGTACCACCATTTGAAGAAAGGTTGAGTGTGGTTTTGAGGGAGTACCCCGAGGTAAATCCAGCTAACTCACCGATAGAGAGGGACGGTGCCCCACTAATATCCTCCAAGGTCTTCGAGAAACTATTTAGCGAGTATATAGTGGGGAGCTAGCCCTTCCGCAAACCCTGGAACGTACCTAGCTCTCCTTCCTTACTACCACCGCCGTACCGTAAGCTACTACCTCCGCCGCACCACTCATTATGCTAGCCGTGGTTAGCCTGACCGTTTGTCTCTAGATGCTCGTTGATGTGGGTTTATGTTTGTTCATCACATCCAGGGACTTCCACCTTACCCACAGGGGTTTTTCCCTACCCCTGCGGGTCGTGGGTGGCTGTCGAGCTCAACGGCATGAGGCCCCCATCTACACCTAACCCCGCAGAGCTCGGAGCACTGCTCCCATCACTCAGCAGGGTATCAAAGCTACCTACAGGAATGAAGTTAGTAAGCTTAACGTATAATCCCAGGAGACAGAACCCTAAAAACCATAAACACAACACCACCAATCAAAAACAGAACAGCCCGCTTCCTCGCTAGGGTCGTTGCTAGTGCTAGTAAGACTACAGCTACCACTAAGAGCAGTCCCTCAACTACCCACACGTTATTGAATATAGTTAGGGAGGCTATAGCTAGGCAGTTCACAGTTGTGTGTAGAGCTATTGCTGTCATCAGGAGCCTCAAGCTCCCGGGATTCGTAGATATCAGTAGAGCTAGAGACGTGTGTATAGCCACAGCGGAGTTCCTCTCGATGGCTCCTGGTAGTAGCTCGGCTAGCCCGTAACCCCCAGCGACCACTACTGGTAAGGCGTAGATTAGAACTGCTTCAGCTAACCCCCACCCAAGCCCCAATGACGTAGCACCCCTCCTAGATAACCTCCTCACAAACTCTGTGCGTAGTAGGGTGAACCTCACGGACTCCTCGAAGAGTCCTGCTAGTGCGGAAGCTACGTACCCGGAAACCACCAGCCTAGGGTCTAGAAACGCGAGGATTGGTGCTCTAAGAACTAGAGCAAGTAGCCACCCACCACCACCTACGAGAGCTACTAACCAGAGACTCACCCTCCTACCGCAGACAGCTACTAGGGCTGCGAAAGCCGGTAGTAGAGCAATTAATATAGCTACCACGACCATACCCTGACCCTCAGCTTAAAACCACCTTCAACCGTTCTACCCACCACCTCATGTTGGACACGGACTACGGATACCGTGAGCGTATCAGCCCTGGGACATAGTTAGGTAAAGCTTATAACCCTACTTGAGGGTGCCTTACTATATTTTGACAGAATTAGTGGATGGGCCGGGGTAACCTTGAGACTTTAGGTCACGTCCTGAGTGGGTTAGCTAATGAAGAGGGACGTGGGCAGGTTCCCGGGATGGTTAGGGAGGAGCAGTTAAGGAAGGGAGATCAACCAGTTCTCAGCTTTTCCCATCGCTCGACACCACCTTCAACCACTCTAAAAACTGGGTTGGGCTCGACGTCCTTAGGGTTCAAGTTCTTTAATTCCTCAAACTTTCTTCTATCCCGGACTTCAAGCTTTTTCAGTAGGTGGATGAACTCGTACTCTAACTGCCCGCGGGTCACCGCTACAACTCCCTGGAGCTCGATGACCCTTATCTTAGAGTAATTAAACGAGTAACCTCTCCTCCTCGCTTCAAGGTATATCTGGAAGAGGTAGGCATCGATTAGGTCGACCGGCTTCTCGTACTCCTTAAATCTTATAAGTTGGGGGTGGTTGCGGTAGCCCCTCGTCCTACCCTCGAGAACCCGCTTAGCTAGGAGCCCCTCCCTCCAAACAGCGACCAAGCCGATACGATCCAGGTACTTAGGGTGGATCGACCACAACCTCAACTAGACTCCCTCATACATATCGCAGAAACACCCTATAATAACTCACCCACTCAACAACCACCAACATTAAGTTCTACGGGTCGTCTCCAGGAGATTATGTGGAGAAGGTCCTTGACTACGCCTTCAGCATGCTGAGGAACAGGGTGAACGTAGCGGGACGGACAATGCACAACATCTGTGAGGCAGTAGTGCTGGAGACTGCGTACACCCTACCCAAGGCCTTGGAGCTAATCCTGATGGCTGCACCGCCCCCGGAGGTGATCTAGGACCTCGTTTTGGTTTTAAAGAGTTCTCAGCACCTAATTGGTATACTCCCAGCAGACCATATAAAGACACTGGGAGCTGGACTTCCCGCGGATAACTCATGCAGGAGCGATGGAAGCCGCACATTTGTGGGTGCTAATGCCTGTGGAGAAATCCTCCACGAAGCCTAGGGCTGTTCTGTTTTTGATTAGTGGATGTTGGGTTTATGGTTTTTAGGGTGCGAGCTCTAGGTGATCGAGCAAGCTCTTGGTCTTATTTGAGGTCGTGATGTGCTTCTCTGAAGCTGATAGATGATATAACTCTGCGGAGCTGAGCTCTCTTGAGTTGGTCGCTGGTCTGTTAGTTTTAGTAGTAGCAGATTTACTTCTAGAAGTGCCTACGTTTCAACATCTATAATGCTACTAATAGCTGCTATAGTATTCCTACTAATTGGGAGTTACGTATCCCTAAGGCAGTATGCTATGCTTAGTAAAGGAGGTAGTTGGTCTCCGAGAATTAGGAGGGTCCACGGACTTGGGAAGGTAGTTGTACCACCACTAATAGCTTTAGTAGTACTAATTACATCCTTCCCTTAGATCGGTATGGCTGTATGGCCTCTCTAACTGGTCTATAGCAGGTACAGCTTCAACAGAATTTAGGGTAGAGTACTTCCTAAGTATAGTTAGAGATGCAGATATGGTTAGAGCTGCTATTAATAGTATAAGGTACTCAGCACTAGCTCTCCTACTCATGCTAGTTGTAGGTAGTGGACTTACCTACATAACATCACGTAGGAAGATGCCAGACCTTAACAGCTTTTGTTTACTCTATGAATGAGGTTAGTACTAGCTTACTACTAGGTGCTAGAGACCCTGAGAAAGCTCCACTAACGTACTGGATAAGTGATGGAGTAGGAGGTCAAGCTCTAGGGTCTGCTGCAGCAACTGCGGCAGCCTGCTTTCTATTGATGACCTTACAGATAATTTCCATAGCTAGAGCTTTAGTAGTTCAGCCAAAGGTTCTACTACTAGATGAACCTCTAAGTAACTTAGATGCTAAGCTTAGAGTTGAGATGAGGGAGGAGCTTAAGAGGCTTAGAGGAAGTTAAGGATAACAACGATCTACGTAACCTACGATCAGGGTGAAGCCACTATTCTCTCAGATAGGATAGCTGTAATGAACCTCATAGAGTTATCGAGATAGGTAGGCTGGATGAGCTCTATGGGAGACCTAAGAGCTTCTTTGTAGCTACCTTCATAGGTAGGTCTAATGTACTAGAGTGTAGGGTTAGCGATGCACATAGAGAGGAGGTCCTACTACCTCCTGAATCTAAGGTCTCAGTAGGTGATAGAATTAGATTCTACCTAAGTCAAGACGATATTCTTGTGTACCTAGCAGTGGAGGGTATGTATTAGCTTTAGGAAATTCTAATCCCTAGAAGCTTCCTAAGCTCATCTGCTAGAAGTACTACTAGTGGAGCTAGAGCAATGAGAGGCCATACATCTAAAGGTAGGGGCATCGTCTTAAAGACTGTGCTTAGAGGGGTATAGATAGTTAGTAGCTGTAGACCTAGAGATGCAAGTAGAGCTGGTAGTAACCACTTATTCATAGGTAATTTCCAGAACGAGATGTTCTCACTCCTAGATGATAGAGCTCTTCCAAACTCAGTGAGTACTATGGCTGTGAAGGCAGCTGTTCTAGCTAAAGCTACGGAGTGTGTAAAGTACGTACGGAATATCGCGAGTGCCGTTATACCTATTAAGGACCCCATCACTATGTAGTACACCAGCTTCCTTCTGTTTATAAACCTCTCGTTAGGTGCTCTTGGAGGTCTATCCATCAACCCCGGCTCAGGTGGTTCTACTCCTAGTGCTGCAGCTGGTAGAGCGTCTGTTACTACGTTAATCCAGAGTAGGTGAATAGGCTCTAGAGGTGGTGGCATTAGGAGAAGCTGCGATCCGAAAATAGTAGCTACCTCACCCATATTAGCTGAGAGGAGGTAGTTTATAGGCTTCTTCAAGTTCTCGAAGATGGTTCTACCCTCCTTAATAGCTTCTACAATTGTTACGTAGTTATCGTCTAGTAGTACTAGTTGGGAGGCTTCCTTAGCTACATCAGTACCTCTAATACCCATAGCTATACCTATGTGAGCTTCCTTGAGTGCTGGCGCATCATTAACTCCATCACCAGTCATTGCTACCCGGTAGCCCTTAGCTTTAAGAGCTCGTACTATCCTAGCCTTATGCTCCGGCGTAACCCTCGCATAAACTACAACCTTATCTACTACTTCAACTAAGTCCTTATCACTCATCTTATCTAAATCCACACCTTCAAGTGCGAGCCCTCTATTGACATCTAATCCGATCATCTTTGCTACTGCCATAGCTGTAAGTTTATGGTCACCCGTTATCATAATGGTTTTAACCCCAGCTTTACGGGCTAGAGCGATAGCCTCAGTAATACCCTCTCTTGGAGGGTCTATGATACCAAGTACAGCGTAGAAAGTTAGGTCCCTCTCAACTTCATCTACCTCTAAATCACTACTAAAGCTATCTAGTATTCTGTATGCTATACCTAAAGTTCTATAACCCTGTGAAGCAAGTTCCTCTATACCCCTAGCTATACTGTACCTAGTAGTACCATCTAACTCAACTGCGGAACCATCCCGATGTACATACTTCGATAGCTGTAGTAAGATCTCTGGAGCACCTGTAACTATAGCTAAGTACTTATCCCCATACCTATGTATAGTTGTCTTCCTCTTCCTAAATCTATCGAAGGGGTATACCTTAACTATAGGTAGCTCCTCTAAAGCTCTTCTAACACCCTCCTCACTCAACCCCTTATAGGCTAGTACTAGTGCGGCACCCTCGGTTGGAGGACCTTTGATGACCCACTCACTACCTTCTCTAACTAACTTAACATCAGTAGATGTATGTGAAGCTAGCATCTTAAGTAGCTGACTTATGTCTACACTATCTCTACAGCCTATCCTACCGGTTGGTGTATAGCCTACTCCTTCAACTAAACACTCTGTAGAGCTAAGTCTAACTACCTTAACGGTCATCTCGCCCTTAGTTATAGTACCAGTTTTATCGGCGCATATTACGTCAACAGCTCCAAGAGTCTCTACTGCAGATAGCCTCCTTACGAGAGCTCTCTTCTTAGACATGCGGTAAGCTCCTATAGCTAGAACTGCTGTAGCTATAGCTGGAAGCCCTTCAGGAATTGCTGCTACCGCAAGTGCTACTGAAACCATAAATGATTCAAGAAGCCCTGCCCAACCCTCAATTATCGAGGTAATGAATACTACCGCAGCTATAGCTATTACTATGAGACCTACTCTCCTACCGAAGTAGTCTAGCTCTAACTCTAGAGGGCTTTTCTCCTCCTTAGCTTCAGCAACAGCCTTAGCTATCCTACCAAGCTCTGTTTTAACTCCAGTAGCTACTACAATACCACGACCTCTACCACGAACTACGTAGGTACCCATAAACAGCATGTTAACTCTCTCGGCTACAGGTACAGTCGGGTCTAGAACTGAGTTCGGATCCTTCTCCACAGGTGTTGATTCCCCAGTTAACGACGATTCATTAACCTCAAGTTCATCAGCTTCAGTAAGTCTTATATCTGCAGGTACTCGATCCCCCTCCCTTACTAGAACTATATCCCCTGGAACAAGCTCAGTTACAGGAATTTCGAGCTCAGTACCATCGCGGATAACCCTACAATAAGGAGTTGCGAGCTTCCTCAAAGCTTCTAAGGTCTTCTCAGATCTATATTCCTGTACAAAACCGAAAGTCCCCATCATCAGGACTATTAGAGCTATAGCTAGAGCATCAATTACTTCCCCAAGAGCTGCTGATATAGCTGTAGCAGCAAGTAGTATAAGAACTAAAAAGCTAGTAAACTGCCTTAAGAACATCAAGATAGGACTCCTCCTCTTCACAGCTATTTCATTTAGACCGTAGAGAGATAGCCTACGAAGAACTTCATCTCTAGCTAACCCGTAAACCAGGTCTGTTCCTAAGACCTTAACTACCTCGCTAACTGGTAATGAATGCCAGGGAGTCTCCATAGCATCCATATCAGACCCCGGTCTAGATCTAGCGATGTAGTAAATTTAAGCAGGTATTTTGAAGTATCTATAGAAGAGATTACCTATAGCAGCTACTTAAGTAAGGATACGCTACTAAGATCTAAAGGTAATTAAAGATATTCCCTAGATGAAGTAGATATTCTAGATAAAGAACTACATATTCAATTCATTCTTATTTGATACTCGTAGTCGTCCACCAACTTCTTCAGCACCATAGCCTCCTATTCAATTCATTCTTATTTGATACGGAGATCGAGGCATGATGCTCAGAGCTCTGTTCATGACCCATTCAATTCATTCTTATTTGATACGTGAAGGTATGCTTTAACTTGCTAGAGCCAGGAACATATCATTCAATTCATTCTTATTTGATACTGAGATCTCCCTCGTTTTCTTTGGGAGGGTTTCTCGGTTCTTTAGTGCTCCGCTCCCGTATTTATTTAGCTACACCTTGAGGAGTGGTTTCTGGTTCTCTACTGCTCCCGGGTTTACTCCTTAAATAGAGTCATAAGCCTTACTAAACCTAATGCCTTTAAGAAGACTGAGTTAGAGATATCTACAGATGCTAGGCTCTCTACATGTGGGAGTGGAACCTACCTAGAGACCCATCTAGGAACTTTCCTATCTCCTCTAGAAATGCGAGGACTATCCGGAGACTCACTCTCACTGGGCAGGTAATTGATATATGGAACTTACTAACTCACCTCTGAGGGTGATGCTTTAGTTATTCGAGGAGTTCCTACATAAGATTTTTTCTGAGTTAGCGTACTAGAGGGGTGGTGGGTGGTCTATGCTTAGATTTCCGGAGGACTTGTTGCGTAGTAGGTATAGGAGGTTTCAGGAAGCTATAAGGTCTAGAGGACTTGATGCTGCTGTTGTGAGGACCTTATCGACGTTCATATACCTAACCGGTATTAAGTGGCTGAGACCGGCTCTCATAGTGCCAGCTGAGGGGGACCCCGTAGCTTTCGTTGCTAGGGGTGAGGAGGTAGGTTTTAGGGAGATGACGTGGGTTAGGAATGTTGAGACGTTTACTGAGGGTGGTGAGCTAATGGGGAAGGTCTCGGGTTTCTTACGTAGTATAAACGCTAAGAAGGTCGGCTTGGAGTTCGGTGTTGAGAGGGATGCCTACATATTCTTCTACGAGACATTTAAGAGGCTGAACAAGGACGTTGAGGTCGTCGATATAAGCGACGTAGTTGACGGACTCAGGATATATAAGGACGACCTCGAGAAGCAGTACATTAGGGAGGCTGGTAGAAGAGCTAGGACAGCGCTAGAGAAGGCCGTAGACACCGTTAAGCCGGGTGTGAGTGAGACTGAGATCGCTGCGGAGGCTTACAGTGCGCTCTACAGGTTAGGTTCTGAGGAGCCCTTAGTGTACGTTAATGCCGGTCCCCATCCGAGGATACACGGTGAGCCTCTATCAACAGTTAGAGTTCGTGAAGGAACTACCGTAACCATAGTGGTGAACGCTGACTACTTCAGGTACTACGCAAATAAGTCCTTATCCGTTCCCGTAGGTGAACTAAGTGAAGTTGGTAGGAAAGCCGTGAAGTGTATGGATGAAGCCTTCGAGGTAGCTGTGCGGGAGACTAGACCTGGTGTAAAGTTCGTTGAGGTCATGAAGAAGCTTGATGAGGTCTACACTAGGTACGGAATGCTAGAGCATAGAGTTCTAGGCTACACCCACTCAGTGGGGCTCAAGGTCGAGGAAACCCCTATAACAACTATAGTACCTAAACATAGGTTTATGGAGGTCAAACCGTCCATGACCCTAGCCTTCATACACGCACCAATAGTGATACCGGGAATAGGGCAGGTAAAGAAAGAAGAAACATTTATAGTTAGAGAGGACGGTAGCTTAGAGCAGGTAACGTAGGTGTAACTATGGTTAAGGCCGTGGACCCGGTCTGCGGTATGGAGGTAGATGTCGAGAAGGCTAAGCACGTCTCCCTGTATAAGGGGAAACTATACTACTTCTGCAGTCCTCACTGTAAAAAGAAGTTCGATGCCGACCCTGAACACTACCTGAAGCACGGACCTGAAGGAATGCAACCCTAAACCGTGACGTGAAGACCGAGGTACTGTACCGCAATTAATCGTCCCCTCTGCACGTATCTCATTCACTGCTAACACCACGTACATGCTGCTAGCCCCGTCAATAATTAGGTTAATCCCGCTTAGAAGCTCTCAAGTACCGGTTGAGGCAGATTTCGTAGCTACCGGCTTGGCTTCTACGCAAGACAGCTACTAATCTAGCGTAGGTTACCTTAATATGGATAGCACCTCAGCCAGAGATTGGAAACCACCAGATATCTATAACGTGTCTATAGCAGAGTTAGATTAAGGTTCTAAACAGTTCTAAGGATTTTATAGGAGCTTGATGATCCGACTATAGCATGTGCTTTACTCTCTAGAGTAGCGGAGAGTATAATAACACTCTTAACTAAGTTATAGGTAGTGGACGCCGTGGAGTACACACCAAGCTTCCGAGGTGTTGGATGTCCTGAGCAGCTGGTGATGGCTACACACAATATTAGTGAGCTCTCAGTAGGTGACGAGCTTACCGTCCTAAAAGATTGCGTTGAACATCCTGACCTCACACTTGAGCCGGCTGGAACTAAACAATGTGGATGGGATAATCGTTCTCAGCAAGACAGATATAGCAGAGTTGAAATCGTTAAAACAGCTTAAAATAGCTGGAGAAGTCTAACATATAGTGAGGTGCCATGGTTCTAAAGAAGGGATTTTGCGAGATCTTCGTTAGGAGGTACTTAACAGCAGTGAGGGTGGCTATAGCTAAGGAACTTATAGAGAGTTTTGGGTATAGCCAGCTTGAGGCAGCTAGGGCTGTAGGTATGTCTCAATCACTACTAAACTACATACTTCACGGAAGGAGGAGGAACACCTACTACATGAGGATAGTGGAGAATGATGGTGTGAGGAGATGGATCCAGGAGTTCGCTAAGATGTTAGCTGAGGGAAAGGAAGTACCTCTATGTTCTTTCTGCGCGATTATAGCAGGCTGTGAAGAGACCTCCAGATCCCGCCCGGATGATCAGAACTGTGGGGTCTGACGCTGTTTAATGCTTTATTGAAACCTCACTGACCGTTTAAGATCGAAGTGTTTTCAGCATCATATTTGTTTGTTAACTAACCATTCAGGCTACTTTATTGTTCCCTGCTCGAGCAGTCTCCTCAGCCCTTTATGCTTCTATACCTTTCATACCACTCCACGGCTAGCTTTAGAGCTCTGACAGCTTCCTCCGGGGTTCTATAGTAGGGTATAGCTAGCTCCTTCTCCAGTTCCTTGGAGTGATTCATGGTGTAACTACCACCGGGTGCTACTAACACTACCGGCTTCTCCAGCTGGCTCCTCAACTCCTTCACTAGCTCAGCAAATCTTTTGGGGTCGAATGCTGGGGACTGCATGAGGGTTATAACGATTACTGAGTCTACGTTCGGGTCCTTAGCGACGGCCTCTATAGCCGTAACGTACCTCTCTGGAGGGGCGTCACCGAGAATATCCACCGGGTTGTTTGCTGATGCTGCTGCGGGTAGGGCCCTCCTCAGGTTTTCTACAGTACTAGCTTCTAACTTAGCTAGGCTTAGCCCTACGGACTCTACGGCATCTACTGATAGCACCCCAGCTCCCCCACCGTTAGTCACTATACCGACTCTCCTACCTCTGGGGATCTCACCCCGCGCGAACAGCTTGAGTACGTTTATTAGATCCCCTAAGCTATCCACAGCTACAGCCCCTGCCTGCCTCACCGCTGAGGAGAACACCTCACCTCTACCAGCTAGGGAACCTGTATGTGATGCTACTGCCTTCACACCGGACTCTGTTCTACCACCTTTGAGAATCACTACCGGCTTGCCTCCAGCTACAGCCTTCCTCACACTCTCCATGAACTTCCTACCGTCCTCAACCCCCTCAACATATAGTGCTATCACGGTGGTTCTAGGATCCTCAGCTAGGTACTCCACAAGCTCCCACTCCTTTATGTCAGCAGCATTACCGTAGCTTACAAACTTACTGAGTCCTATACCAGCCTCAGCTAACCAGTCAAGTATGGCAGCCCCGAGAGCTCCTGACTGAGATAGGAAAGCCACACCCCCAGCTCCAGGCTTTGCCTGCCTATCGTTAGGATTGAATATGGTGTCGAGACCGCTCCAAGGATCGTACACACCCAGGCAGTTCGGCCCTAAGATACGCATACCACAAGACCTGGCAGCACTGACCAGCTCATCCTCGAGTCTAGCTCCGTCGGGACCTGTCTCCTTAAAACCAGCACTAATAACTATAGAGAACTTAACACCTAAGCTACATAGATCCCTCACTACCTCAGGTGTCGAGCTAGCTGGGACGGCTATTACCGCTAGGTCCGGAGCTTTAGGTAGGTCCCTAACACTCCTATAGCACTTTAAACCGAGGATCCTGTCGTACTTGTAGTTGACAGGTAGTATCTCCCCCTTAAACGTAGTAATCAGGTTTTCGAGGATGGCCCTACCTACCGTACCAACCTTCTCTGAAGCCCCTACGACTGCCACACTTCCCGGGGTGAACAGCTTGTGTAGCTCCTCCAACTTTACTCATGATAGTTTTAAGGGCACATATAAAATAGTAACGTACTTCCCCCGATTAATCCACTTTAAAAATAATGGAGTTACCCAGCATTAGGCAGCATGTATTATACGTCCTAGTTCTCGGTTAGGTAAGCTATCTCACCGCCTCAGGAGTAACCTCAAACTAATAAACAACCCCGTACAGGGGTGTGTCGCGGCATCGTAGATATTCACTATAGGTGGTCCATGTAGAACCATTCCCTATCCTTTGAGAGAAAGTCCTCCCTCTCCTTCTCCGTCGTCGGCCTCACAGCAAACTCGCAGTACCCATCGCCATCGAGAACGCACTTCACATGTACTAGCTTATACCTCGGGTTGTAAGCCATGTACTTAGCGACGTCCATGTAGCAGTAGAGACGTCCAAGCCTGTCCTCACCGAGCTCCTTCCAAACCTTTGCTAGCACACACCCGTACACTCTAGTCCTCAATTCTCCCCCAACCTCAACTACCTCAACCCGGTCGTGCATGCCGAAAGACGGGATCCTGTAGGTAGGGGCCTTATCGAAGTTCTCTGGGGAAGGTTCTAAACCCCTACTCAATACCTCCTCCCTCGTTCTCTCACCTATAATCCTCCCATACTCCTTTATGGCCCTAGCAATTATCCTTAACCCCTTCTCTTCACCAACCTCGTCGATTACTGCCTTAGCGTACGCTATGTGGAGCAGTGCCAGTCTCCTAGCTATACTCTCGATCCCCTGCCTCGCCTCATCGAGCTGAACTAACTCCCCATCACACATTCCAACCCCACCTCATAGTTCGAACTACCATTTACCCCTAGATGCTCACTCATATTAACTTATGTTCGTACACCGCATCTAGGGACCTCCACCCACCGATCGTACAGCTACCTCCTGCGCGGACTCACAGGACATCGGGACCAATAGCGCGGGGTCCTAGAGAGCTCCACGCTCTTAGGGCACGGCCCCCGCAATACCGCAGGAGAGAATACAAGAGATAATATATTTAATTCTACCACGGACTCTACAGCTATAGCCCTGCCAGTAAGGGTCTGAAACGCCGGGCAGACCTTACATGCCTTCAATACGCTAACCTCGTAATGTCTCATAGAAGTACTTATAGAAGTACTTACGTAACTATCTGAGAATCTATATAGTTCCAGCTCTAGCGGGTTGTATAAATAATGTGAGGAGCTGTGTAGTGAACTCAATGTTAATTTTAGATAGTGGTGTATATCTATCCTTAGCGTGGGAACAGACATCGTGGAATGGTAACCGATTACAGCTACTTACACTAAGGCGGGCACTACCGTTCAGGTTATTAACTGTGTGCGAGTACCATACTTAGCTTAATTGTTTATTTGATTTAACTGGAAGTATACCGTGTGGTGACAATCGTGCAGGTTGTTTGTGGAGGCGAAGCTACTTCAGTTGTTGGCTTGATCTACCGTCGTGACGGAATCCCGGTAGTGTCTACAGTTACTGTTGTGGGTGGTTCTGTTGCTTAAAGAGGGTAGTTCAGGTCTGAGCTACCTGGAGGATCTTGTCTGGGTCGTGATACATGGGAGGGGTGTATGGCATACAGGCCCCGCATCATTAATTGCTAGAACCCTCGCTATGGCTGGTATGTTAGCCGGCCGTGAATCTTACTACTACATGAGGTACGATGACTCCCCTGAGAGAGTTAACATACCGATGATGTTCTACGTCGTTATGGGCAGCCCTAAAGTCGGGGTACTTCTACCAGAAGAGGTTGAGCCTGTTGGGAAGCTCTTCAGTGCTGTGATAGTTATGGACTCGGTTCTCCTACTTAAGGAGACGTCACAGAGGGCTACACTCCTCGACGGAGTGAAGAACGGTGCGGTAATTGTGGTGAACACAGGGCTCGCTCCCAGTCAGGTAGCTGCTCTACTCAGGAAGTACCAGCTATCACGTAGCTGGTCTGGTAAGCTCGTAACAGTTAGTGCGAGTAGATACCACAACAACATAGCATTCGGCCTCATGGGTGCCTTACTCAAGGCTTGGAACATTGTGAGCTTAGATCACGTACTGAATGCTCTGGAGGTCCTAAATATCGATGAGGGAGCTAGGAGGGTGGTTGCCTCAGCCTACAGAGATGCTCTAGTCACGGAGGTGAGGCTCGATGTGGAGGAAGTGAGGAGAGAGCGGGAAAAGATCGAGATCCCCGAGTTCAGGGCCGGACCTTGGGACATTGAGACGTATAGGAAGTACCAGAAAGCTCTCTCGCGGGCTAGGAGCTATGAGGATAGGATCAGGATCATGCCTAGATGGGAGGCCATAGCCCCGGGACTAATAGAGTTCGGTCCGCGCCCGGGTGAGAAGAACCTGGGGTTTAAGACAGAGTTCGCTAGGATTGAGGCACCGATAGTGGATAAGGCTAAGTGCGTGGACTGTAAGCTGTGCTCGTACTACTGTCCTGATGGGGCCATAGACTTCAAGAGCATTGAGGTGGACTACGAGTACTGTAAGGGTTGCGGTATATGCGCTCGTGTATGTCCTGCTAAGGCCATCAGGATGGTCAGTGAGTTGGAGAGGGTTGAGGGGTTGGAGGATCCAGAGCTCAGGAAGCTCTCCCTAGCTGTTAGGGAGTACGGCTACTGAGGTGGCTAGCCGTGAAGGTAGTTACGAGGGTTTCCGAAGCTCTTCAGATACCTAGGAAGAAGCCTATCACTGGTGCTAGAGCTATTGCTGAGGCCGTTAAACTAGCTGACGTAGATGTGATAGCTGCTTACCCGATAAGACCCTACACCGGCATTATGAACGCCCTTGCTGAGATGATAGCTAACGGGGAGTTCATGGCCGAGATAATAGTTGCTGACTCAGAACACTCACAGTTCGAGATAGCTAAACACGCGTCAGCTGTTGGAGCTAGGACATTCGTAGGTAGCTCCGGGGTCGGACTCGCCTACGCGACCGAGGCAATAATAGTCACAGCAATGGATCAGCTACCCGTGGTAGCTATAGCTGGCTGTAGAGCGCTTGACGACCCCGGGAACTTCGGGATGGAGTGGAACGACGTGCTTCTCTTCAGGGACTCAGGGTGGCTCATATCGTGGGCTAAGGATCCTCAGGAGGCCTTAGATATGACCTTAGTCGCTTACAGGGTTGCTGAGGATCGTAGGGTAATGCTACCTCACTTCATAGCAGTTGACGGTGCTACTATAACCCACATAGCGGCACCAGTTGACGTACCGTCTAAGAAGGACGTCACGGAGTTCCTTCCCCTGTACAGACCTCCCTACCCGCTCGACCCGGCTTACGGGCCGGTAACTAAGGCACAGCACATAGCTCCCTCACTAATAGGCCCTGAGCAGAGGAAGCATGTCGATGTCGCTATGAAGAGAGCTAGGGAGGTTATTGTCGAGGCGTGGAAGGACTACGCGAACTATGTTGGGAGAGAGTACAGTCCCTTCATAGAGGCTTTCCACATGGATGATGCTGAGGTAGCGTTAGTGACGATGGGTGCTTACACGATTAACGCGTTACATGCTGTGGAGAAGGCTAGGAAGGACGGGGTTAAGGCCGGCTTAATACGTTTAAGGTACTTCAGGCCCTTCCCGTTCTGGGAACTTAGGAAGGTCTTAAGTAGTGTGGAGGGTGTTGGGGTCCTAGACTTCTCCTACTCCTTCGGCTCCCCAGATAGCGGTGGGGTCCTATTCAACGAGGTGAGAGCAGCTATGTATGAGAACCCGAAGCCTGCTCTGGACTTCCTATTCCTAGGTGGTAGGGAACCTAAGCCAGACGACTTCGTTAGAGCCCTGAAGATACTGTACGAGTATGTGAGAACCGGGAAGACACCTGGGAATAAACGCGTGTTCTGGTTAACACTGAGAGGTGAGGACGTGTGAGCGGTGAGGTCAGGTTGTTCAGGTCCGTTAAGGAGATCCCTCCCGAGGACTACTACACAGCAGGTAGGAGAACCTGTGCTGGGTGCGGACCTGCGTTAGCGTATAGGCTGGTTCTGAAGGCTGCCGGCCCGAACACTGTGGTTCTAGGACCTACCGGCTGTATGTATGTAGCTAACGCACATCAGTTCCTTACCTCACCGTACGCACTACCGTGGTTCCACACGCAGCTAGGTGGTGGTGGGGCGGCTGGTATAGGTACTGCCGCAGCTTTCAGGGCGCTAATGACGAAGAGGAAGAGAATCCCGGAGGAAATCAATGTGGTTGTCTTCGGTGGTGATGGAGGCTTCGCGGACATAGGTTTTGCCGGGCTGTCCATGGGGGTGAGCTACGACTACCCCAGACTCCTCTACGTACTATACGACAACGAGTCCTACGCTAACACCGGGATACAGGCTTCGAGCACGACACCGTGGGGAGCTACGACCACCTTCACACCGTCAGGTAAGGTGAAGAGGATAGGTAACGAGAGGTTGAAGAAGAACGTTGCTTTAATTATGGCTGCACATCCGGGAGTTAAGTACGTCGCTACAGCAACTCTATGGCCTCCCCTAGACCTCCCGAATAAGGTAAGGAAAGCACTTGAGAGTGGTGGTCCCTCATTCATACATGTACTGACTCCCTGCCCTAAGGGATGGTTCACACCGCCCGACCTAGCAGTTGAGCTCTCCAGGCTCGCAGTAGAGACAGGACTCTGGGTCTTATGGGAATATGAGAACGGTAAGTTTAAACTAAACTACAAGCCCTCCCCCAGAAAACATGTTAAGCAGTACCTGCAACTACAGGGGAGATTCGCCCACTTAACAGCTGACGATATCGAGGTAATCGAGGAGAGGACAAAGAAGGAGTGGGAGATGTGGATGGAGATGGAGAGAACCGGTAGGCTGATAATTCCATGGCCGTCTTCACCGGGAGACAGTGGAGATAATATGACCCTATGACACGGTACTTTCGAGGAGTCTAAACTGTTCGGTGAAGCCTGTACCCCCACTGCTTCAAGATGCTTCAGCTCTGAAATCCTAGGGTTGAGTGAAAAAGGGCTTGACTTTCTTTTATTCTTCTCACACTATTTCTCCGGGTTCGTGACTCCGTATGTTACTTAGGTTGTTACCAACCTAGAGAACCTTCTCTCTACCTCATCCCAGTTAACTAAGTTCCACCAGTTCTCTAGGTACTTTCTCCTATCGTTCTTGTAGTCTATGTAGTAAGCATGTTCGAAGACATCTACTACTAGTAGTATCGGGAAGGCCGGGTACAGGTTTACGTTATGTTTCTCTACCTGAGCTATTATCAGCCTATTAGCTAGCCGGCAATAGGTTAGCGCTGCCCAGCCGGAGCCTTCCACTGTGAGAGCAGCCTCCGTGAACTCATTCCTAAACCTCTCGAAGCTACCGAAATCCTCCACTATCTTATCTCCGATCCTACCGCCCGGTACGCCACCACCTTTACCTGTTGGCGCCATGTTGTGCCAGTACATAGTGTGTAGAACGTGGCCACCTATATTGAAAGACAGTAACTTCAGTGTGGCTTTAACGTCGAACGCCCTACCCTCCGCCCTGGCCTCATCCATCATCTGAAGTAGTTTGTTAGCTCCATCAACGTATCCCTTGTGGTGAACCTCATAGTGAATTCTGAGCTGCTCTCTAGATATGTAGGGTTCTAGAGCATCGTAGCTGTAGGGAAGCTGAGGTAACTCATATAATTTCTTCATATTCGAACTACACCCAAGACATAATCTAAGCGAGGTTAATATGTACATTAACCAAGCAATCAAATGTAACTAACTAGTTTCTCGGCTCGCACTGATCTAGGTATTTAATGGTGTGTTTACTCAGTAACTAAGTAGAGGAGGTAGGTCGGAAACGCTATGCCAGCTGTTTCTGTAGTCTTTGTCGGGCCGGCAGGTTCTGGAAAGAGTAGTTTAGTAGCTACATACACGTCCTGGGCTACTAGGAAGCTACTTCTTAGAGTAGCACCTGTGAACCTAGATCCCGGAGTGGAGGAGCTTAAGTACAAACCCGTCTTCGACTTAAGGGAGCTCTTCACCCTCAAAGACATAATGAGGATGTATGGGCTCGGACCGAACGGAGCGTTCATAAAGGCTTCAGAACTCCTAGCTGAGAGGAGCCGTGAGATCCTGTCGAAACCTCCTTTCTCGGAGCTAGATAAGTGGGATCTCGTCTTAGTGGACACCCCAGGTCAGATGGAGGCATTCCTCTTCAGACCTTCGAGTAACGTCTTCCTCAGTAACCTGAGGAGAGCTAGCAACACCGTTGTAGCTTACGTTATAGATGCCTCAGCTGTAGCTAAGATTACCGACGCGGTCTTCCTCTGGTTCCTCTACGTGCTCATCCAGATTAAAACAGGCTTACTAATAGTCCCAGTAGTAAACAAAAGCGATATCGCGCTCAATCCCCAAATCATACAGACACTGATAGAGGACCCACCGAGACTAATGGAGGAGGTCGATGGTGAAGGCATAGCATCTGAGATAATCCCAGAATTAATTGAGATCGCGGAGAAGACTAGAGGACCTCTAAGAACCGTGATGGTCTCAGCACTCAGAGAGGACGATATGGAGAAGCTTCACACACTACTACATGAAGCTTTCTGCGTCTGTGGGGACCTGACATAACCCGACCAGATATGTTGGTACAGTGTCGCAGCTCGTCCCTAGATGCTCTTTCCCCTGGTAGCTCAGCTACCTCGATGCGGAGCTCACAGGCTGTTGGATCTGACAGCGTGAGGCTCTATCTACGCTAGCTTAGCTCCCGAAGTCTATCTACGAAGTAGCCTGGTAACGAGAAATTATTGGTGGAAGAAACTAATTACCTTCGTGTGCGATAATACTGGTAGAGACGGCATAGTGAGCTAGATCTAATACTAGGTTTATATCCACCGGGGCGAGTAATGAGAGGAAATGCTTTGAGGGCTTCAGATATCGGTGGGGGTTGATGCTACCTGAGGAGGGTATTTTTAGAGCGGAGCATAGTGTTCGGTCTAATCCCCGCTCTCGGTACGAGCTTGAGGGGCTTGATAGGGGTTTTAGTGCCTCACTCTAAGGATCTCTACCTAGATTTTGGACTGAGTTTCGCTGCTGGCTTAATGCTGGTAGCCTCCTTCACAAGTCTTCTCCTACCGTCGATAAGTCTCTCTAACATTTACGTAGCGATTGCTGGCTTTATCGCGGGTGTGTTACTAATCCTCATAGTCGATAAGTTAACCCCCCATGAACACCTGGAGGAGAGGTTTGAGGGTCCGATAAGGTTTAAGGGTAGGGTTAAAGCCATCTACTTAATGGTTCTAGCACTGCTGATTCACAACATACCGGAGGGGATGGTTGTTGGTGCTGGGTCAGCCCTAACCTTCGAGAAGGGCCTGGCACTAGCGATAGCAATAACCCTTCAGGACATCCCCGAGGGATTCGCTGTCTCATACCCGTTAATAGGTTTAACCGGGAAGAGATCTAAGGCATTAGCGATAGCTGTGCTGTCCGGCTTCAGTGAGACGTTGACGAGCTTCCTAACTGGGCTAATAATAGAGGTTAGTCACCGGATAACACCGTTTCTCCTAGCCTTAGCAGCAGGGACCATGACGTACGTTGTAAGTGATGAAGTCATACCGGAAACCCATAAGCGCGGGCATGAGGATATCTCGACTCTAGGCTTCATAGCGGGTTTCATAATAATGTTATTTCTAGATCTACTACTAGTAGTAGCTCTAGAAGCCCTCTACCTCCTAGCCTACCTACGACTACCCATAAAGACGCTTTCTATAACTAGAGAATTCTCTAGTAAGAGTATTTTATACTTTATATACATGTAATATATGTATACACTTCCTACCCTCCCTAACTACTGGGTCTGAAGCTAAGCCTCTAGCTTTAGCTAGGCTTCTAAGAGGTTTTAGGAGATTACTCTACCTACCTCTAACTAAGCTTATCCGGAAACCTACTGGGTTAACTAAGCTAAACCCTACGAGTAGCCTCTAGAGCCACCAGTACCCAGAAGCCCCTTTACTACTCTAGTTACCTTAGCTACGTAAACTCCAAGAGGAACTACAGACCTATCTACCTCAAGTAGAGAACTTAACTCCCTACAGTACTTCTCATACATAGCTAACCCTAAAAGTACTCTTTAATTCCATCTTTTAGATTTATATGTCCTCAGAAGACCATCACACCCCTCAATTCTATCATTTAGACTTATGTTAAGGTATTTCTTAAGTTTAGGTATTTAAGCTCCTCCTCTACGTGGGGCTTCTACCTCTCTAGAACCCGGTCTTTATGTAGTTCCCGAACTCTACCCTTATCTAAAGTAGCTAACTAGCTACAGGTCTGTACCCTCGTAAACTACTTAACTTCTTTTCTTCGCAAACCTATCGAGAGCTATATGAGGGCTAGGCAGAGGCTTCACATCTTCCTTAAATCCCCTCCCCGAGACGGTAACGTAAATCAATTCACTCTTAATCGCTTCAGGTCTAACTACTGTTCTTGATAGTCTACGTCTTACCAGGTCTAGGAGCATCGCCCTTACGATCTCTACCACCTCCTCGAGACCCAGTATTCTTGCGATCTCGTAGTCTATCTCCCTTATTACAGTATTCCACAGACCCTCGACCCCCTAACTTGCTTACCCGTTAGCTCCCTAGCTAGCTCATCCAGCTCCTGATAGTACTGCTTATCGTTCTCCAGCTTATACCTTAGGTAGTCCCTAACGAAGTACTCGTCTAGGCGATCGATGACCGATTCCTAAGTTGTTCGATAAACCATAGGTCTGGGGGTGCATAATCCTCTCGAGTTCCTTGCTCCAGTAGCTTTGGCCTGTATATCTCAACAGCTCTAAGCCAAGTTCTTGAGACATAGTCTAGTACCTTCTGAAGGTCCTCCCTCTTTAATGAATGTATAGACCACTCTTTTTATCGTGCTCTCTAATTTTAATTAAAATTAAAATACTGTATGCTTCATGGTTTAAGGCGTTCTCGTAGTCCCCCTCCTTACATTTCCATATATTAACAAACTTATCCGGTTCCTCAATCGGGGGAATAGAACCAAGATATTTGGATCGGTCGTTGTGAAGAACGCTGTAACCGGTAGGCCGAAGCGTCTCTTGATTAGGGTAGCGTAGCACGGTGCCTGACCTACTGAAGGGGTCTACCCTCCCCCTAGAGCTCGTGACGTACTTATCCTCCCTCTTCGCTTCGATAATTAATATCGGGATCCCTCTCAGCTTTAGTAAAACAGCTATATCGACCCTCTTAAGGTCCACTTGAACTTCTTCCTAATCTCAACCTCAGCTCCATCAAATCTAAAACTACGAGCTAACTTTCGTAGAATATTCGCTAAGCTATCTTCCTAAAAGCCATTGAACTACCCTAAGCTATTCTACCGAGAGATATTTGAAGTAGCCCGAAGCTTCTATGGGCGTATGTAGAGAGGTTAGTAAGAACTCAGGTGGAAGTAAGTTAACTAAGAACCTCGAACTCCTCCTAAGGTTGCTGACGACTATCCTTATCTACAACTACGTGTTACTAGTAACCTATATCTGTAAACAGCTTTAGATTATTATTAACCTACATCAAGATCTCGTGTTCTTCTCAGCTTCCCTCTCCAGCTTCGCGATTATGCTTAGACTTACACCTAGCCGTAGTAGGTACGTAATGAAGAAGTACCTTAAGTTGTAACCCCCATCCTCATCATCTTTAAGTCAAGTAGTTTATAGCATAGCTCTAGGTATACCCGCAGTAGCTCACGAGGTACTAACGGTTAACCTACGCTCCTCAAGCTTCTTCCTAGATACCTCTACCTCTAACTCTAGGGATCTCCTTACTAGAAACTCCCTAAACGTTCTCACATCTTCAGATACCCTAGCACCATTCCTTAGCTATATCAAAGTAGTTTCTTATGTCTATGCTCTACGGTCCTTGTATAGTACTGTAACCTTAAGAGCCCTAGAGTTACAACTACAACGCTTCTGTACTAGGTACTACTCCAGGATCCTACCCTGTTTTCAGTAACTCCATAAGTAGCTCGTAGAGGCGTGGGTAGATAACATATGGTAGTAGGCTGGGATGCGTATCCTCCTGTACTTTCTCCTCACGGTATGGTCTCTTAAATAGTGTAGGTAGGTTACATCTCTTATAGTAGCTACTTACCTCTCTACTAGTACCTCAGGTATTGGAGAGGTAGCTATAGAACGTAAGCGATTTTGAGTAAGGTAGTGGTAGGTGCTAATGAGGGCCGCAGGTCTTTGTATGTGTAGAACTCCACTTTTTAGTTTACTAATAGGTAGGAGGGTATTTCACTTAAACCTCTCTGTAGTTTTCTAAGACCAACTGATGCAGCGAAGAATAGTATAGCGTTAAGTACTTGTTTAATAGGTGGTGGTGCTCTCGCAACAAGTTTTCCTGAGAGCCTCCTGATCTTATCTATAGCATCGTAGACTGCTATTGCTATAAGCTCTACGTTCCTCGGGTTCTTCGGTAGTATATCCTCAGTCCTCAACCCCTTCGCTTTCCTAAGGCTTCCAGAGGGTATGAATGGTAGAGGGAATATGAATACATCGTATCTACTTAACCTCTCGACCATCCTTATATTAGCCTCCACATCCCCCTCCGTCTCTCCCGGGAGTTCAACGATAATTGTTGCACATACCCACCAACCAGCTTCATTAAGTATCGAGATAGCCTCCTCAACGATATCCGGCCAGGCTTCCGCATCGAATGGTTTAGGTTTTCCTGGTGCTATCCTCCTTATCATCCTCGGGCTAGCACTTTCAATACCTACCTCTATTATGGATGGGTTTCTCTCGCTAAACCCTAGGAGATCGCCACACGCCTTCACTAGCTTAGGGTTTACAGCAACTGTTGACGGTGTTGCGAAATCTGCAGATACCCCCTCCACTTCCGGTATCTTGATAACCTTGGCAAGGAGGTTTACCACCTTCTCCTCGTCCGGTATAAGGCCTCTAGATCCGTACCTTAGGAAGTCCTCGGAGTGGAGAGTTATATGCCTCTCCCCACCTAGGGTGTTGACCAGAATCTCCCTAGCTATCTTCTCGAGAGGTATTGACCTAAACATTAGGAGAGTAGGGTTGCAGAAGAGACACCCTCTACCACAACCTCTCGTTATCTCAACTATACCTCTAGAGGGGGTTCTTATAACAGGTATCTTATCAGCAGGTACAGGCTTCCCTCTTATATAGGGTGGGAGCTCCTCCCCTTGAACGGCTTTCCTGAAGAGCTCTGGAGCTACTAGCTCCCCCTCCCCCTCAACTAGGGTATCTATCCCCAACCTCCTCTGAAGCCCACTATCGACTATCTCCCAAACCCCCTGGCCACCGACAACTACCTTTAGATTCCTACGGTACCTCCTAATAGCGGGATTTTCAAGAATCCTCATCGTAGCCCACGACATGTAGGATTGTAGCTTAGTGTTGATACCCATAAGCTTTAGTACAACCCTAAGTAGAGCTGTTCCATAGTTAATCCCTAGAGGATCTAGAATACCTATACCTACAACCCTCGTTTCAGAACCAACACCCTCCTCAAGCCTCCTAGGGTCAACTATAGCTACATCATCTCTAGAGAAACCACTCTCTAAAAGAGAAGCCTCAATCTTACACAACCCATACTGACTCGTAAGCATCCTACCATACCTACCGCTCTTAGTTGGAAAGACAAGGTACTCTAAAAACCTCGGAAACACATCCATAGGAAGCGCAGAAGCAAACCCAAGCTGCGTTCCGTGATAAGTAGAAACAAGACCTTCATCTCCCGTTAAAACAACCTTAAAACCTTTAAACACCGCAGTACCCCCACCTGCAGACACGCAAACCCTACCCCACATAAATACCTCAATAACTTTATTTAACGCCTAGTTACTCTTTTAAACTCTGTCAAAAATCAGACTCACTATTTTAATTATCTTTCAATTCTATCTTTTAGATTCAGTAGCTCTAGTAGCAGCTAAGACCGTAGGGTAACGCTAGGCTAGAGGGTAGCTACCTATACACACCCTAGAGAGGCTTAGTAGCAATGTGTGGGAGGAGAACCCTAGTAGTGTGGGCCCCCTCTACCTTCTAAGGTGGTTAGTACACTGGTAGTCTCAACTAAGCATGCGGAGCCTCAACTAAGACCCTCAGGAAGGTGTTTGGACTCGAAAATTTGTGGGTCTGAACTCCCCACGTAGTAGCAGCTCTAGATAACCTAATTTGAGGGGTCCCCCCACCTAATCTAGGCTGAGGAGAGGACTAATGTCTCGGAATTTTAGAGGGACTAAATAAAATAGCTGGGAAGTAGGCCCATAACCACTAAAACGAGCTCTTCACGTACTAGAGTCGTAGGCCTCTAGGGCTCTTAAACCTCTCCTCCAGGTATACGTTTCCTCTCTCATGGTAGCCGAGAGCCTCCCAGTACCCGTCAACATATCTGTCTGTGAAGACTATCTGGGTGACCCACTTAACTCCCTTCCATCCGTAGAGATGGGGTATGACCACCCTAGCCGGGAAGCCCTGCTCTATGGAGAGGGGTTTATCACCGACCTTAAGTGCCAGCAGAGCCTCGTCAGAGATGAAGTCCTCGAGTGGTACGATCGATGAATACCCATCAAGCCCTGTAGAGACCACCCACTTCACACTACTAAGAGGTCTAGCCATCTCAGCAATCAACCTCAGCCTAACACCCTCCCACCTAACATTCGCGACAGACCACCCAGTTACACAGTGAAAGTCCCGAACCACCACGGTCTTCGGTAACCTGTCTATATCCTCCAGGGACAGCTCGAGAGGGTTCTCTACGAGGCCTCCCACCCTCAACCTCCACGTTCTCGGATCGACCTTAGGAGTTCCGAGGATCCTGTATATTATAAAGTGACTTATGTAGAACTGCCCGGGGGGAGCCCCGCAAGTTGGGGGATTAGCCAGAAGCTCAGGCTCGGGCAACTCCTTAGGGAGAGCTCTGACTAGCTTAACCTCGCAAGACTTATCGAAAGTACATACTACCTCCTCCAGAACAGAGCCCCTGAGGACAGCTCTACATGAGCAGAGGAACCTGCCCTCAGTAAGTACATGGTACTTGTAGAGTAGGTAGTTAGTCCCTATAGCCTCGTTCTCCGTGAACTCTATGCTCAACCCAGCAACATCTAGGTAGCTCCCTAAGATCTCCCTGAGAACCTCCTTAACATCTGAGATCGGGTCAGTTACGTGGATACCTACATCAACACAGCCGAAGACAGTGCCTATACCCTTCGGCTCTAGCGGGGGTGATGTCCCCATATAGCACCTCAACATCACAACACCTCCAAGGTAATTCCATACCTGTAAGTAATAAAGATGTCAAAGCATTATGATGGTATCTTCATTGAAGGGTCAGTAAGGATCTATAAGAATCAACGAAAGGAGCCTGGTTAGCAAAACTATGAGAATACTCTGAAATCAGGATATCAAAAACAGAGAATAAGCACCTTAAAACTCCGGATTCCCTTACTTAGCTGTATTAGTGAAAATACCCTTGAGTTTCGTGCTAAGAGCCTCTACTTTCAATAATGTTTAGAGTACCTTATAGAGAGAAAGACTTAGACATGTAACGCCCCCATCGCATTTCTGAAACTCAGACACATCTACCTTTACCACCTCATACCCAGCCTTCCTTAGAACATCCTCTGTTTTTCGATATCCCTTGGGGATTAGAACCCTCCTATCTCCTAGGTAGAGCATGTTCGCAGCGTACGCCTCCTCATACGGGATTTCCAGGATCTCAAAACCTCTGAAGACTTCAGGGGTTACTAGCTCCGGGACCAGGGCTAAGGTCTTATTACCGATGTAGTTAACAGCTGAGAGTAGGTGGAAGACCCTATCTACACGAACGGGGTATACCTTAACGTCGTTGAATACCTTAGTAAGCCTATCTACACCACCTAAGCTAGTTCTACTAGTAACACCTACGTAAACGTAGCCTACATCAGTAACTAGAACATCACCTCCCTCCAGAGTACCGGGCTCCTCCACGAAGAATACGTTAAAGCCTTCCCTAGCTAACCTCTCTGCAACGCTCAGCTCCTCACCTCTTCTACTTTCCACACCGAATCTCGAGATTACAGCTCTACGAGACCTTAACCCGACAACAGCAGTATCTTGAATAAATACAGCATCCGGAAACCCCTCTAGAGGTTCTAGCTCTACTACCTCTACACCCTCATCTCTAAGAACTCTAACGTACTCCCTATGCTGCTCTAAGGCCTTCTCAAAGTTCACAGTATGCCTTAGAGGATGTGTAGAGACACACCTAACTATATCTACTGTAGGAGGTCTAACTAAGACCTTATCGAATAGTCTATCACTCACTGAGTTTCCCCAGTACTACTCAAGTATGTAGTTAGGTACAACTGGAGGTAGTTTCTGCCTTCTAGAGCTTATTAGGTTAAGTACTCTACGGGCTACCACTAAGAGTACTATACCTGCGGGTAGTAGTATAAACCACTGAGTTAAGTTTAGCGCAAATAGAGCATAGAGGATAATACCTATTAAACCAGCTGTAAGTGCGTAAGGTAGCTGTGTTATAACGTGGTCTATGTGATCGCTAGCTGAGAACATTGAGGACATTATTGTTGTATCACTAATTGGTGAGCAGTGGTCTCCGAATATACCTCCCCCGAATACGGCCCCAATAGATGCGAAGACTGTGAGGTAGGCTATCTCTAAGTTATTCGGGTAGTGTAGTAGTGATATACGCCAAGCCATCGGGACAGCTATGGGCATCATAACTCCGAATGTACCCCAGCTGGTTCCAGTATTGAACGATATGAACATGGAGACGGCATATATGATTAGTGGGACCAGCAGGGGTGTTAAGCCGGCAACTATAGCACCATGTATTACGTAATCTGCTGTCCCCACAGCGTCTGTAGCTGACTTAATAGTCCATGCGTGAAGTAGTATTGTGTTAGGGAGAACCATTAGGTACATTCCCCGCATGGTCTGCTTCATAACCTCTCGGAAGGTCATTATCTTACCTAGCAGGATCCAGGCGAAGGCAACGAAGTACGCTGCCATACCGCCCCAGAAGAGGGCTTTAGCTGTGTCAGCATTCATTAATGCCTCCCCGAATGGTGTCTCCCAGAATCTAGTTAACTCAGCAGCACCTGTAGCCCAGAGTCCTATAAGCATTACAACAACTAGAACAAGCATCGTAGTTAAGAAGAGCCATCCGGAGGCTTGCTTCTTACCTGTCGGCTCGGCCCCGAGGACCTCCTCAGTAGGTAGTAGCGGTGTAGCATCATCCCTCAAGACCTTACCCTCCCTTACAGCCCTATGCTCAGCCCTCAACATGGGTCCGTAGTGTCTCCTAGTCCAAACAACTATGAGAAGCAGTAGGATAGCGAGTATGGAGTAGAAGTGGTAGGGTACGGCATTCAACCACATTACGTAAGCACCGAGCTCTGGTGCTGAAGGTATTAAGCCGGCAGCTACTTGCTCAGATAGGGACTCTATGGAATCCCTTATGAGGCTGACCTCATAGCCTATCCAGGACGATATTAAGGCTATACCCGCTACCGGGGCTGCCGTACTATCAACTATGTAGCTCAGTAGCTCTCTACTAACCCTTAACCTATCTGACACAGGCCTCATACTCGTACCTACTATGACGGTGTTACCGTAATCGTCGAAGAAGACTGCTAGGCCTAGTGCTGCGGATGCTAAGCTAGCCCCTCTAGCAGTCCTTATCCTCCTCGTTATAGCTCTCGCAGCGGAGTGAACTGCTCCTGAAGTGTATAGAAGCCCCATGAACGCACCTAACACGAAGTCGTAGAGTAATATCGTCGCATTCCAAGAATCCGTTGCGTTCTCTATGTATCAATCAATAACTTGGACAGTTGCTTGAAGAGGGTTGTAGCCAACAACCATTAGGGCACCAACCCAGATACCTGCGAAGAGAGCTGGAACAACTTCCCCAGTCACCATACACAGTACTATAGCTAGTATGGGAGGTAGTAGCGGAAAGTAACGTATGGAAACCTCTTCTCCTTCGGCATGAACTCAGCATTCGGTGGGACGAGAGCAACTAAAGCTAAGGCTATTATAACGACTATCACCACTAACTTCACATACTTCTTATTCAATTACATACACCACCGAGATTCTACATGTAAGGTTTAAAAATCTTCTACTATCTCCCATATCTCAGCTTCTAAGTTCTCAAATGCTAGTACCGGAAAACTTGAAATTTATGTGAGCATAGAGTACTCAACATAATTTAAATTCTTAGTAAGAAAGCAGTGTCCAGACCTACCTAGAACATCACGTATGTCGAGACCTAAACATAAGTGAGGAGTATTCAACGTAAATCTCGATGAAGCTGTGGAGATGTGTTGTGGGCTGTAGCTAGGAAATAGTTGAGACGCCCTTAAGAGTTTCCGTGTATATGTTTTCGGGGACAGTATGCGGGCAGCTATTGTGCGTGAAATTTCTGAGATCAAGGTTGAGGGGTTACCTAGGAGGTACCCGCACCTACCTTGGCGGGAGGAACCTCTGGAGCTCGTTGATATGCCTATCCCCGAACCAGCTAGTGGGCAGGTGCTTATTGAGGTTCTAGCATGTGGGGTTTGCTATACTGATGTAGACATAGTTGAAGGTAGGGTGAGATGTAAACTACCTGTAATTCCGGGACACCAGATCGTCGGTAGGGTAGTTACCTCAGGTTCCGGGAAATTACAGAGGTTTTCTGAGGGGGACTTAGTAGGTGTGGCTTGGATCGGGAAAACGTGTGGTAGGTGCCGCTTCTGTGTTACCGGGATGGAGAACCTGTGCGACGAGTTCCAGGCAACTGGCTGCGATATTAACGGTGGCTACACGGAGTACACCGTAGCATACTCAGACTTCGTCTACAGGATACCTAAGAACGTTGACCCGGTTCACGCGGCCCCCCTCCTATGTGCTGGTGCTGTAGGGTATAGAGCACTTAAACTTACGGACCTGAGGAACGGTATGAGGTTAGGGCTCTTCGGATTCGGAGCTAGCGCCCACATAATCCTCCAGGTAGTTAGGAAGATCTACGAGGACGTCGAGGTCTACGTCTTCAGTAGGAGTGAGGAACATAGAGAACTAGCCCGAGCTCTAGGAGCTGACTGGACCGGACATCCGAACGATGACCCACCGCGGAGGTTGGATAGAGCCATAGACTTCACACCCGTCGGTGAGGTCACAGCCCGAGCTCTGGAGCTTCTAGATAGGGGAGGGATCCTCGTAATGAACGTCATCAGGAAGCAGACTCCTATCAACCTCGACTACGAGAAGCACCTGTGGAGTGAGAGAGTAGTGAGGAGCGTTGCTAACGTCACGAGGAGGGACGTTGAGGAGTTACTCAGCGTGGCGGGGAGGTACAACATTGAAACACATGTCCAGACCTACAGCCTAGAGGAAGCAAATAAAGCACTTAGAGATCTGAAAGCAGCCCGCATCCGGGGATCAGCTGTCCTGAGGATATCCTGAATACTTCCTAAGTTACCTCAAACCTCGGAAACAGCTAGAATGTGGTGCATCCGTTAAGTACTTGTAGATTTAGTAGTTAGAATGTGGTGTGTATGGTAGTACCTCCTCAGCACCTAGCCTACCTAGGCTACAGCCCCAACTCACTTGACTGTGCCGGACTGAAGCTCACGTTATGTGAGGTTCTCACACCTGCAGGGCCCGGGGAGGTTCTGCTGGGAGGTAAGAACGTACCCGACTACGAGAAGATACCGCCAGCTGACGGCAGGATCTACCGCCTGGTAGAGGGGGCCTACATTGTTAGATACTGCGAGTATGTGAAGATCCCTGAGGACTCGATGGCTATAGCCCTCCCCAGATCTACGTTAATTAGGTCAGGAGCTACTCTATTCTCAGCTGTGTGGGATCCTGGATACGAGGGGAGGGGATTCGGGCTACTCCTAGTCCTAAACAAGTACGGAATTAGCTTGGAGGCTGGTGCTCAGATAGCTCAGCTTGTCTACATAAAACTAGCTGAGAAAACATTACTGCCTTACCGAGGGACATACTACCTGGAAAAATAGAGAGTAGTTCAGCACGTCTTTGATCATCTATATACCTCGCTCACTATCTTGAGGACCTTATCTATGACCTCGCTGGGGGTCCTACCGAAGACTCTGATCATCGGCTCCTTCCCGATATCCCCGGTATCAGCTAGTAAGTCAGGGACTCTCCCAACTTGCTCTACAGCCTTCCTCAAGATCCAGGGCAGGGAAGAGCCCTCAACCCTCTTCACCTCCTCAGGTTCCTCCCGCCTATCAACTACAGCTACACACATCCCGAGCTTCCCAGCTACTCTCAGAAGATCCTCGGAGTAGCGGATATTCATTGCGGACCTGATCGTAGGGTCCACCTTCATGGCCTCCAGGACGAGCCTAGCTATATGTTGTGAGGCTCCTGGCTGTGGATACCCGAACACCTTAACCGTATCGAAATACCTTACAATCCTACCTGGAACACCCACGACGTCGGCAACGCTCTTAGCTAGGTGTCGCGGTATTGCGTACACTAGGTTCGACTGGACCTCGGGAATTACCTTAGCTAATAACCTGGAGACAGGTTCGGACTCTACCCTCCCTAGCGCTGAGGCTAGAGCCTTCTGAGCTCTGTAGAGCTCGGCATCGAGCTCTAAGTAAGCTGTGGGATTAACCGGGCACGAACCCTTACCAATCTTATATGCCCTAGATATTGCTATGGTTATGAACTTCTTAGCCTCAACCACGGAGTCAAGTATTGGTAGGCCCTTAGCTAGGTTAGCAGCTATAGCGGCTGAGAAGGAGCATCCAGTACCGTGGGTACATCCCTCCACAACCTCACTTTCAAGTCTCTTGACGGTGTCGTTTATGTACAGTACGTCGACGACCTTATTGCCCGTAGGTAGGTGGCCTCCCTTAACGACCACTGCCTCCACACCCAGATCGCGAGCTATTATCTTAGCGGCTGCCTCAGCGTCCTCCAGCTTCTCTATCTTCATACCCGAAAGTATCTCAGCCTCGTACTTGTTGGGTGTAACGACCTTCGCTACCGGGATGAGCTCCCTCTTTAAAGTGTCGATAGCTTCATCAGCTAGGAGCTTCGCACCACTCTTAGCCACCATTACCGGGTCTACTACTAGCGGAAACCCGTAGCTTTTGACGATCTTCGCGACAGATCTGACTATAGGGGAAGAACTCAGCATACCGGTCTTAGCAGCATCTATGCCCATATCCTCCCACACGGCCCTGACCTGAAGCTCTACGAACTCTGGCGGTACCTCGTGTACCCCTATCACCGAGTAAGTATTCTGTGCTGTTAGTGCTGTCACAGCTAGAGTTCCGTGAACTCCTAGAGCCGCGAAAGTCTTTAGGTCAGCAGCTATACCTGCCCCACCACCTGAGTCTACTCCAGCAATTGTCATAGCTACGGGAACCTCCCACTTCCTCACGACATACCCCGAGAAGATAAGGTAACGTTAAGTTAAAGAATATTGTGGCTGATGTACGTACATCAACTCCACAGCTAGCTCTACCTGAATGGGTGCAGTCATCTACTTCATTAACTCTATTAAAGTAATCTTTGCGATATATGGTGGTGCTAGAATGAGCACCGTCGAGGAGTTCATAGCTTTCCTGAGGAGCCTGTCAGATAAGTGGTCGCACCGGTATGAGGAGGACAGGGTCTTCGAGTCAGACCCTGCTGACAGTGTCCCGAAGTACTTCGTGACAGCTGCTTACATGTATCCAAGTGGGCCGATACATGTAGGTCACGGTAGGACATATCTGGTAGCTGATGTAGTAGCCAGGTTCAAGCGCTTACTCGGCTACAACGTACTTTTCCCCATGGGGTTCCACTACACGGGAACACCTGTTCTGGTTAGGGTCGAGGCTATAGTTGAGAATAACACCAAGGAGATAGAGTCCATGTCGAGGGCTTTCAACGTGGATGTCGATACCTTGAGGAGTTTGAGGGACCCTGTATCGTTCGCTAGATTCTTTCACGAGCTCTCCAAGGAAGTGATGAAGAGGTACGGACTCAGCATCGACTGGAGGAGGGAGTTCACCACCATAGACCCGGAGTACAGGGACTTCATAAGGTGGCAGTTCTATAAACTACTTAAGCTCGGGCTACTGATTAAAGGAACGCACCCGGTAGGTTGGTGTCCTAGACATAACATGCCGGTCAGCATGCACGATACTGAGGGTGATGTAGAGCCTGAGATAGGTGAGTTAACACTAATAAAGTTCCGGGATAGTGAGGGCATCATATACCCCGTAGCTACCTTAAGGCCGGAAACAGTCCTCGGAGTTACTAACGTCTGGGTGAACCCGGATGTAAGGTACTGCCTCACGGAAGTAGATGGGGAGACGTGGCTTATCTCATGTAGTGCTGTCCATAAGTTGAGGTACCAGCTGAAGAAGGTTGAAGTCTTGAAGGAGGTGGAAGGTGCTACCTTAGTCGGCAAGACCCTGCAGAACCCGGTAACCGGAGATGAGGTCAGAGTGCTACCAGCCCCATTCGTGAGCCAGAAATTCGGTACGGGTGTCGTTATGTCCGTACCGGCACACGCCCCATACGACTTCGCCGCTCTCAGAGATTACGTTAATACAGTACTGCAGGGTTCGTGGCCTGACGAGTTACGGCCGCGGCCGCTGATAAGGGTTCAAGGTTACGGTGATATCCCAGCTAAGGACGTTGTTGAGGCTCTCGGGGTGTCGAGCCAGAAAGACGTGGAGAAGCTTGAGGAGGCTACTAGGAGGGTCTACAGGGACGAGTTCGAGCGTGGTGTTATGCGTGATGACGTAACTACGTACGTTAAGATCGCTAGGAGGGACGTCATCGACTTCCTCAGGGACAACGTAGCTGGAAAGCCTGTACGTGAAGCTAGGGAGAACGTGAAGAAGTTGCTAACAGCTCTCGGATCTTTTGACCGAATGTATGAGGTGCTTAACGCCCCGGTTTACTGCCGTTGCGGTACTGAGATCGTTGTTAAGATACTTGAGAATCAGTGGTTCATAGACTACGGGAACGAGTCGTGGAAGAGGTTAGCTAGGGAAGCTCTTGCCGGGATGCGTATAGTACCGGAAGAATCTAGGAAGGGTATTGAGGCCACCATAGACTGGCTGAAGGAGAGGGCGTGTGCCAGGACGAGGGGCTTGGGAACCGAGCTACCGTGGGAGCCTGGGTGGGTTATTGAGTCGTTAAGCGATTCAACGATATACATGGCGTTCTACACAGTGATTCACAGGATTAGATCCCTCGGGATAAGCCCTGAAAGGTTAGGTGAGTACTTCTGGGACTACGTGTTTCTGGGTGTGGGGAACCCCGCGGAGGTTGCTGCGAAAGCTGGGATCAGTGTTAGTGACTTGGAGTCGATAAGGAGGGAGTTCACCTACTGGTACCCGCTGGATTCCAGGCACAGCGGTAAGGACCTCATACCTAACCACCTAACCTTCTTCATATTTAACCATGCCGCGATATTCCCTAAGGAGCTGTGGCCTAGGCAGATAGTAGTAAACGGTTGGGTGCTTGTTGAAGGAGCTAAGATGTCTAAGTCGAAGGGTAACGTCAAGCTACTAGGTAACCTGATTAACGCATACTCACCTGACGCGCTACGCTTAGGGATAGCTCTAAGTGCCGAGGTCGAGCAGGACTTAGACCTCAGTGAGGACATAATACTGTCCGCGGCAAGACAGTTAATGAGGATCTACAACACGATTCGAGAGCTCTCTGAGAGGGTACGCGCTATCGACGGGAGACCGCAGGACAGGTGGTTGAGGGGTGTCCTGCGGCAGCACGTATCCAGCTACATCGAGGAACTCGAGAACGTGAGGTTAAGGTCTGCCGCGATTAGGGTTTACATGAAGATGCTTGAGGATTTGGAGACGTACCTGAAGTGGGCTGGCGAGCCTGGAGTAGCTGTTAAGGAGTATCTAACTACTTGGGTGAAGCTCATGTCCCCATTCACACCGTTCATAGCTGAGGAGCTTTGGAGCACGCTCGGAGGGCAGGGCTACGTCGCGAAGGCAACAATAGATAAGGAGATCGCGACTAGGGATCCGATATTCGAAGTAGAGCGGAGATATGTAGATCTCGTAGTGGAGGACATAAGGTCTGTTCTAGAGGTAGTGAAGGGAGACTCAGCAGTACTCTACGTCTCGGATAGGAGCTCCTCACACATAGTTAGAACTGTGGCTGAGATGATGATGCAGGGACATGAGATGAACTCCATACTTCGGAAAGTATCCAAGGACATGGCTAGACTAGGCATAAAACAGGTTGACAGAGCCTTGAGATCCATCCATGAAGCTGTAAACTATATAGGCCCTGAGAACATATTGAGGTACTACGAAGAGAAGGGGGAGTTCGACGAGTTCGAGGTAATTAATAGATACGGAGGGCTGATAGCTTCTAAGCTAGGATTAAAGAACATCACCGTATACATGGCTTCAGACCCTAACGCCCCTGACATCGCTGGCAGGAAGCAGAGAGCATTACCGTTGAGGCCTGGAATATATGTAGGATCTAACACCACATAGCCCTCACCACACACCAATAATACTTCCCCACTCAAGCTTCGCTGGGACGGTACCAGATTTAAGTTAGTCGGTAATTAGCGTAGAGCTGAGCTCGTAAGTCATGGAATAAAGATAATATTCTTCGGCTACCTAAAGATCCGTGGGTGGCTTGCTTGCCCCGTGTTCGGGATGTGCTCGACGTACCTTACTGGAACGTGAGGACTGGTCCGAGGAACTCCATATCCGATGTTCCCGGAGTTCTAGTGGGTCATGTCACCCTCATTGAGGGTTCAGGGCCTTTAATACCTGGGAGGGGGCCTGTAAGGACTGGTGTAACGGTAGTTCTCCCACATAGCGGGAATATCTACAGAGAGAAAGTTATTGCTGCTGCTCACGTCATTAACGGCTTCACTAAGGCTGTCGGGCTGGTTCAGGTCGAGGAGCTCGGGCTGATTGAGACTCCCATAGCCCTAACTAACACCCTGAACGTGGGGATAGTTGCTGACGGGTTAATCGAGTACTCCATTAGGCAAAGCCCTGAGATCGGGATCTCAGCCCCAACCGTTAATCCGGTAGTCCTTGAATGTAATGATGGTTATCTAAACGATATACAGGGTAGGCACGTTAAGCAGTACCACGTCCTCAAAGCGGTAGAGGAGGCTAGTGAGAGCTTTAGTGAGGGGTCTGTCGGGGCTGGGACCGGTACCATAGCTTTCGGCTTTAAGGGAGGTATCGGCACCTCATCTAGAGAGGTCACAACGTCCTTCGGGACCTACGTGGTTGGGGTGCTAGTGCAGACTAACTTCGGCAGGACGGAGGACCTTGTAATTGCGGGGGTTCCGGTCGGGAAGTACCTTACCGGGGTTCAGAGATCGGGATCTTCAGGCTCCGTGAATGTTGTGGTAGCTACGAACGCCCCGCTAACACCTAGACAATTAAAGAGGCTAGCTAGGAGGGCTCAGTCAGGACTAGCTAGGGTAGGTGGCTACGTATACCACGGTAGCGGGGAGGTCGTTCTGGCCTTCACGACAGCGTTCAGGGTTAGGACCGGGGTTAGGGAGCTGGTTAACCTGGAGGTCCTACCCGATGAGGAGCTGAACAGCCTCTTCAAGGGGGTAGTGGAGGCTACTGAGGAGGCAGTACTGAACTCCATGTTTAACTCCACCACTATGGATGGGAGGGATGGTCGGGTAGTTCCTGGGATACCGGTCGAGAAGATTGCTGAGTTAGTTAGGGGTTTCTGGGGCTATCATAGCAGTAAAAACTCATTAAAATCCTCGAAACCGTAGGAAACATGATGAGGATACTGGCAATATCGGATTCGCATGTACCTACTAGAGCTACCTGGATACCTAAACCTATAGAGGAGTTTATGTTGAGTGGGAAGTTCGATATCGTCGTTCACGCAGGTGACGTCACGGATGTAGAGCTGGTGAACTTCATTAAGGAGAATACCGGGGCATACGTCTACGTAGTGAGGGGGAATATGGACACAGCTAAATTCCCTAGATACATCAAGGTGGTAGCTGAGGAAGTGTTACTAGGTGCTGTACATGGAGATGGTATATACCCGCGAGGAAACATAACGGCCCTAACCAAGATAGCGGCCAAGATGGGGGTTAGACTACTCATATCTGGACATACCCACACACCATTCATAGTCTACGACAAGATCGGAATTCTACACGTAAACCCAGGAAGCGTTACAGGGGTTGTAGGTGGAGGTGGCGGAAACGGCATACCCTCACTGGTAGTCCTCCAGGTAGAGTCTAAGAACGTTACTGTATCACTATACGAACTAGTAGGGAAAGAACTTGTGAGGAGGAGTCTAAACAACTTCTTCATACCGTAAATAACTAAGTAATTGATGTACCGCCACGAGGATGAGAGAAGATTAAGACCTCTTCATAGCTAATTATTGAGGATTAAATCCGTAGATCCAGGTCTGTGTCTTGCTAATAACGTAGGGTTACATCCAGTGCTATACTCTTAGGATCTTATTCTGTCAGGTCAGATACCTGCGAGCTCGCGGTAGGGTACTGTCAGTAGGTGATGAGGAAGTTCTTAGGTCGGTAAACATATATTAAGCCGGTGGTCATCTACAGATAAATAACCTGTCATTAGCATCATCTTATTGTTCTTATATTTCAATCCTTGACTCCCTAGGTGGAGTAGCATAATGAGTGATGCTATCTTAGCTATCGGGCTAGCGCTCTCAGCGTGTGTAGCGTGGTCTATTGGAGCTAACGATATGGCTAACTCAACTAGTATAGCAGTAGGTTCCGGAGTCTTGAAGATCAGGAAAGCTATGTTGCTATTCTCGGTGATGCTGACCTTGGGAGCTTTACTTCAGGGGTATATGGTTATGAAGACCTTGGGGCATGGTGTTGTGGAGAACGTGGACCTAGCATGTGCTGTCTCATCATCCCTAGCGGCATTCACCTGGGTTACTCTCGCAACACTTCTCGGGCTACCGATCTCCACAACACACTCCATAACAAGTGCTGTAGTTGGTGTTGGATTAGCTAGGGCTGCGTTAGTGGGGTACGGGAGGGTGAACCTAGGAGTCTTCGGGACTATAGTTTTAAGTTGGGTTGTGTCCCCCCTAGCTGCTATGGGACTCGCTGTCCCCGTGTACTTCCTCCTAGAAAAAGTCCTCGGTAAACACTCAGGTGCTCAGGATAGGGTAGTCAGGCTCGTAGTAATAGCTTTCTCAGCTTTCTCAGCATACTCCTTCGGTGCTAACGATGTCGCAAATGCTTCAGGTGTTTACGTAACGACCGTGTCCCGCTACTTTGGCACTCCCGATGTAGATACCATGAGGCTCCTCGCACTATTCTCATCTATATTCATAACCCTGGGAGGTATAACCATGGGTAAGAAGGTCCTTGCTACACTAGCCTATAGAATTACTAGGCTAGACATACTGACGGCTGTAGCCGCCGGCTTTGCTAACTCGTTCACTGTCTGGATCTTCACCACGATTCCTTACCTACTGCTAGGCTACGGACTACCGATATCAACAACATACGCAGCAGCTGGATCGATCATCGGGGCGGCAGTAGCTAGGAGTAGGGGGCTTCGAGGCATTAGCCTACGTTCAGTTCTCATAGTTATCTCCGCGTGGATGTTTACCCTACCTATCACAGCATCGATGGGGGCAGCCTTCTACTACCTTATATACTCCTTAACACCTTCACTTTTAGGTGCCTAAGTATGTCCACATGGACCTGGATTTCCGGAGCTAGGAAAAGGGAGTTGTTCGGACTATACCTTAAGCACGTGAGGGAGGTGGAGAGGGTTATCGAGAAAGCTAGGGATGTGATAGGTGAGCTAGTGAGAGGGAGTGAGGAGACAGTGGCAATTCTCTGGAACGATGTTTTCGAGTCTGAGAGGAGGGCTGACGAAATTAAGAGGAAGATCCTGCACGAGCTGGCAAGCGAGGTTTTCCACCCGATAGATAGAGAGGAAATAGTTAGGCTAGTCCTCACAACAGATGATGTAGCTGCTTACGCTAAGGCCTGGAGCCGTAGGGCCGTGCTCTACCTACCTGAGAGGCTCCCAAAGGATATAGGTGACACACTCTACATGATGGCCTCCAAGGTACTCGAAGCAGTCAAGTTATTAGGGCAGGCCGCTGAGCTCATGCCGAGTAAACCTAGGGAAGTCCTCGAGATAGCTAATAAGGTTGAGTCGATAGAGGAGGAGATCGATGACATACGTCATGAAGTCTTCAAAAACATACTCAAGTTCTGTGAGACCAGCAAGGTTTCTGAGTGTTTACTGCTGAAGGAGATAATGGACTCCGTAGAGAACGCATCGGATCGTTGTGAGGACGTCGCGGACGTACTGAGAGGTATAGCTCTACTCTCGATATAGATACTCGATATAGATATATACTTAACATCAAATATCTCAGCCTGTTATTGATCTGTTGATACCTTTAAATAGCTTTAAATAGCTCCCGATATCTGAGACCCCGTTACCTCACGTATCAATAACCCCTGCGGGGCGATCCCTGAGGGAGGATCCCTACGAGACTTTCGAGAACAACATAGCGGAGCTTCATACTGGTACATGAAATCAGTCGGACTACACTAACTAAGATGGGTGGGGAAAGTATGCTGATATACAGGTATTGAACTGATCTGAACCCCTATTACCTGGTGGAAGGATTTAATGGTAAGGACCGCGTGAAGACGTGCCCGGAAAACTCGAACGTTATCTTAACCCCCGTAGCTGGAGGGCTAGGGTTATCCAAGACTACCTCAATGTTTCCTCCAGGCATTAGATAGCTCAGCCCAGCCCTACCCACCGTGGAGGTACCTCTAAGCAGTCTCACATCGACATTACTTACCTTATAACTACCTGGGTTAGCTAGTAACAGCCTGATCTTGCCGTTAGCTACGGAGATCTCCCGCACTAGCACATCTGGAGCTATACCTACATACTTGTTTACAACGATTGCGTATATGTCTAGCGGACCCCGTAGTTGAATTGTGTCACTAGTTACCACATCCGAAAACTCGAAGGATCCTCTTACCTCCCTAGTAGCACTTCCAAGAGTTATTATACCTCCCCTGCCCTGACCTACGATACTGATGACTGAGAAGCCGTCCCCGCTTACCGTTAATCTATGTTCTCCCTCAACATTTGAAATCCCGAGGTATATGCTCACATCACTCCCGAACTCCTCTGGAATTAGGAGTGTTAGGCCGGCTACCTCCACGTGGGTGTCGGGAGCATGGCACTTAATGACTAGATCTATACTTGTCGAGCCCTTCGTTACCGGCGTGATATCGGCTACGTAGGCGTAGTAGTAATCACTTTGGGTCCTTACTACGTGTTGCGGTTTAAAGACTCTCGATACTTTAACATCGTTGACGTAGACTCTCCAGCTCACGTCCTCGATCCTTGACCGACCCCTCAGGACTACGAAGAGTAAGGAGCTCTCAGGAGCTCTACTTAGAGACGTTACGTACCTTGCTGGATTATCAAACGATAAACATACGTGGGGGTATTGAGGGGTCGCTACTAGCTGAGCATAGCCGCTGTAGCTCTTACTTAGGTAGACCTCAAGACCTGGTAGCAATACTTACACCAGAACACTGTAAATCTAAGCATAAATAAGCTGAGAATGACGCTCTGATTTCCTATCCTGAGGGGGACGCCCTGGTAGGCATCACTAATTCCCTGGAAGTACGTACTATTTTAGCTGTTTGAAATATAGCGGTGGTGGACGCGGAAGTGGCCACTAAAGCTGGAAGTGATATCTCCGATGAGGAGCTACGTGAGGTAGCTAGGATTGAGGGGATTGATTACGAGTATCTGCGGAGAGGTATAGCTACGGGTAGGATCGTAGTGGCCAGGAATAGTAGGAGGCATCGGGTAAAGCTCGTAGCTATCGGGGAGGGACTTAGAACAAAGGTGAACGTAAACGTCGGAACCAGCGGGACTGTAGTTAATCCAGAACTTGAGGTCGAGAAGGTCAGGGTAGCAGTTAAGTACGGTACGGACACCATAATGGATCTGAGCACTGGTGGGAACCTCGACGAGGTTAGACGTAGGTTGATGGATGTCTCTGAGGGAACTCCCTTCGGTACTGTCCCAACCTACCAGGCCTGGATTGAGGGTGTAGCTAAGTTCGGTGGGACGAATATACCGTCCGACTGGTTCATACAGGTAGTTGAGAGGCACTTAAGGGATGGAGTAGACTTCATGACCATCCATGCCGGGATCACCCGCGAGCTAGCCGTGAAAGCTTTGAGGAGTGAGAGGATAGCTCCTATCGTGAGTAGGGGAGGTAGCATGCTAGCTGTATGGATGATTGAGAACAACGACGAGAATCCTTACCTGAAACACTGGGATTACCTACTAGAGCTTTTCAGGGAGTACGGCGCGGTCATAAGCCTCGGCGACGCGTTACGGCCTGGTGCTACAGCAGATGCTCACGACGATCTCCAGATCGGGGAGTTAGTGAATAACTCTAGGCTGGCTAGAGATGCTGTAGCTAAGGGTGTTCAAGTAATGATCGAGGGTCCCGGCCATATGACCCTAGATAAGGTCGTAGCGGACGTTAAGCTGATGAAGTCTCTGAGTGGTGGAGTACCTTACTACGTACTTGGACCTCTCGTGACGGACATAGCTTTAGGGTATGATCACATAGCAGCTGCTATAGGGGCGGCCATCGCCGCAGCTGCTGGGGCAGACATAATATGCTATCTAACACCTTCAGAGCACCTAGGACTACCAAGCGTTGAGCAGGTTAAGGAGGGGCTTATAGCTGCTAAGATAGCTGCTCACGCTGGAGACCTAGTAAAGCTCGGTAAGAGGGCTGCCCGTGAGGATGTTGAGGTAAGTATTAGGAGGGCCATGCTAGACTGGGACTACCAGATCTCCAGGTCTTACGACCCGGAGAGAGCTCTGAGAATCAGAACTCAGTTCCAGCAGAGCATCTCGTCATGTACTATGTGCGGGCAGTTCTGTGTGTTTCTGTTACTACCTCGCTACATGAAGGATAGGAAGCCTGAGGTGGATAAGCTACTTAACAGGTACGGGGAGGGCTGTGAGCTGAGGTGGTAAGATGGGCTGTGGTGAGTGTCCGTGGTTGTGGAGTACTTGGGTTAAGACACCTGTCCTGAGGAACTCGGATCTACTCATAGTTTCTGCCTGCCTACCGCTAATCAATGGCGGGTTGTTTGAGGAGTTAGCGAAGGATAAGGTAGTACTATTTGCTTGCCCTGAGAGGGAGAGCCCCACACACTACGGTAAGATAGCGAGTATCATCAGGTCCTCCAAACCCAGGAAGATAACGGTCGTTACCGTGGATGGGAGCCCCCACTGCTTCACACTACACGCAAGTGCTAACGAAGCTGAGTACATTCTAGGTGAGAGGATCAACAAGGAGCACTACGTAGTGGTGAACGGCAAGGAGCTTGTCAGGATATCACCAGACGCTGTGAGAGTTGCGAGGTACCTTAGCTTAGTTAACGAGATCCTGGAGAAGCACCCGGAGTTCATTAAGAAGCTGGAGAATCTGAGTGAGGAGTACAGGAGGTATCTAGGCCTTAGCAGGGAAGGTGGATCTACCAATCAGGAGTGAGCCATCGCAACTAAATCCCTTACTACTTAGCTCCGGGAAACCCTCCCTGCACGTGTGGAAAGCCAGCCCCGCGGCTATGGCAGCCTCCCTCACTATTTTCATATATTCGAGGCGCTTCTTCTTATCCATATAGAGATAGCCACCAATACGCTCCCCCTCCCTGTAGATATCCCTCAACTCACTAGCTACTTGAGGGAAGGCCTTGGAAAGCCTGTGCAGGCTATCCAGCCTCGCCTTATACGTCGAGCCAGTAATCTGAGCAGCACCAGCTTTAGATGCCTCTATAACCAGCTTGTAGATATCTCCAGCGTCATCGTTAACTAGGGGTACTACAGGGTCCAACCTCACAAGAACTGGTATGCCTGCCTGAGACAGCTTCCTAACTGCCTTAAGTCTCTCCGCTGGAGGTGGGGCCCCGGGCTCCATCACCGAAGCTATCTCCTGGTTTAAGGTCGTGATCGTCATAGCTACTGCTACCCTACCCCTATACCTGGTGAGGATATCTAGGTCCCTAACGACAAGGCTACTCTTAGTGGTTATGAGGAGCTTATGCCCGCTAGCTAACACCTTAGTAATGACCTCCCTAGTAAGCTTGAGCTCCCCCTCAGGGGGTGTGTAGGGATCACTACTAGTAGATAACTCAATCACACTCCCAGGCGGGACCCTCCCCAAACCTCTTACGAAGACAATCTCAGAGAACTTCTTAGGTCTCGGGCTGTAGAAGTTTTTAATGTAGCTACTTGCGTAACAGTAAAGACACCCATGCCCGCAACCCGTATAGGGATGAACTACGTACTTGGATGGACATGTACATAGAGGGGACCTCCAAGGATCGAAAGGTTTTACTATTAACGACATTCTACCACCTCACTGGTCCTACTACGAGAAACACCTTCCTCACTATAGAGTTGACGGTTGTAGACGGTATTTAACGAGTATATGAAGTAGCTTCTTTGAGCTCTACTATTAGCAAACCTGCTGAAGACCTTAAAGACTTTAGCTCGTCCTCGAATCATCACTTAAATCCCCCAAAGATCTTATACGAAGCCCCGTGAGCAGGTATTACCAGGATTTTTAAGCACGTCATCGAGTAATCGGCTCGGAAGTGTTGGATTTAAAGTGGGGAGATCGTTAGGTGCACATAGAACAGCTCTGAGCTACTTAATATGCTTTTAATGGGTAGCTTAGTCAGTAGACTACCTACATCATATCTCGAGATGTGTACTGTAGATGATCTGTACTGTAGATCTTCACTGGCTGTATTGGCTAGAATAAAACAACTAATTGTTTTGAAGATTAAAAATAGAGTGTTTTGATTATCCGGCTCGATATCAGCTACTATTTTTCGATTACTGTGTACATGTAGATCTTTACTACCTTACCCTGCTCTATGTTGACTATTGCTAACGCCCTTCCGGTCCCACTCTTATTTAGCGTGACTATCGCCTCAACAGCCTTGAGGTTCACAGTCCCATCTGCTCCGACATATGCCTTGATCACAGGTCTTATGTTGGTGATATTGTAGCCCTCGGCAAGTAGTTTCGAGGTGTCCGCGTCGCTGGAGACTATTTTTACGACAAGCTCTTTAAACTCATCACTTACCTCCACCCGCGGTCCTATGTCTTTAGCTACCCCCCTCACAATGGCGTTCCTCCACATGATCCTTCTCCACATGTTCATGAACGGCCCTTCTACCTGGTCCGTACTCTTAGCCTCAACGTACGTAACTAATATACCGACAGATATAGCTACTACTGCTACAGCAAGTAGAGCTAGTGCTACGATAGTCTTTCTTTCCATTTATGCTCCCAAGATGTGAGGCAGTAAATTCGAATATACGTACCACTCTGAGACTCACGTAGATACTTGTGTGAGACTCTGATACTCAGGAATATGTGGTACTACAATCCTGTAGGATCGCTCCGAGCATAAAAAGAATAAAGTATATTAACCTTCCTCAATTAAATTAGAGTAGGTGTAATATTGAAAGCCGCTAAATCTCTTGCGGCAATCCTAGCTATATTATTAGTAATAGCAATAATCTCATCTGCTGCTTGGTTCTTGAAGATCCAGCTGTACAACCCTAAGACCCCTCTCTCAGGTTTTTTGGTACTCGTAGGACTACTCGCTGCGGGCTATTACTTCATGAGTGAGGCTAGAGCTGGTGCTACATTCCCAGTTAGGAGGATACCGGCTTTTGATGCTATAGAGGAGGCTGTAGCTAGGTCAGTCGAGATGGGTAGGCCCGTCCACATGACCTTCGGATACGGAACCATATCCTCGTCGATGGCACCCCAATATATTGCTGGCCTGGGAGTACTTTCCCACGTAGCTAGGATGTGCGGTAAGTACGGAGCTAAGCTGATCGCTACCTTAGGTGTTCCGGAGGCTATCGCTACAACAGAGGAGATCGTGAGGGAGGGCTACTACTCAGCGGGGAGACCTGAGCTCTTCGACCCTGCCTACAACGTGAGGTACTTTACTGACCAGCAGTTCGCGTACGCGTCAGCTGTGCAGGCAACGCTGATCAGAGAAAACGTCGGGGCGAACATAGTGGTCGGGCCATTCTACGCCGAGTCTCTGATATTTATGGAGGCAGGTAACATGGTTAACGCCTTCCAGATAGCTGGAACAGCTAGGGAGACTCAGGTACCGTTCTTCGTGCTCGTTGCTGACTACTCGTTTATTGGTGAGGAGATCTTCGCAGCTGGTGCGCTAGCTTCTGGCGATAAAGAGACCCTAGCATCGATAAGAGGTCAGGACATCGGGAAGCTGTTGGTGATAGTGCTGACGGTCATCGGTATAATTATGCTTCTAGGGGGCTTCAAGCTAGCAGATTACCTTAACTGGGTATGGAAGGTGGGGTGAGATAATGAGTTTAGTTATTAGGAAATACATCCCCCAGCTCATCGTCAGCGTAATAATAGTGCTCTCAGTAACATTCTATTATATCTACATAAACGACAGTATCGCGAAGGGGTTCTCCACAGCAGATAAAGCACTAAGTGATTGGGCAGTCATAGTAACAAGCTTCGCGCTGATTGTGGGAGGTGTAGACATACTCAGATTCCACCTGACTAAGATAAGGAGGGAAGGAATCAGACAAGCCCCATTCAGCACCGTTACGATAGCGTTACTCATCATCATGGTAGTCCTAGCTACAATAGGTTGGTACTATAGCTATGCTGACCCCAAGGCCGGCATAACCATAACCACACAACCACAGTTTAGATGGCTCTACTCCAACCTGTATGCCCCAGCAGACTCCGCAATGTATTCCATACTAGTGTTCTACATAGCCTCCGCCTCCTACAGAGCCTTCAGGGTAAGAAACCCACCAGCCTTACTACTCCTCGTTACTGCTGTCATCGTCATGCTTGGAAACACTACTATAGGTGGCCTAATATGGCCCGGCTTCCTGGGCTTGAGGGACTGGATAATGACTGTTCCCAACACAGCCGCGTTCAGACCTATAACCATAGGTGCTGGCCTAGGTACCATCATACTAGGGCTTAGACTGCTTACCTGGAGAGAGATAAGTTGGATGGGGAGGCGTGATTAACATGAGTAGGTCCATATCTTTAGGTAAGATACTTGAATCTAGGGAGCTTCTATATACCTTACTACTGATCTCAGTTATATTGCCGATCATACACCCACTAGGAATACCGATAGCTGTTTCAGCAAGGACTAAGGCTGTGTATGACTACATCGAGAATAACCTAAAACCGGGATGCCACGTATACTTCGAGATATACTATGAGGTAGCTGCTAGAGGTGAGTTAGAGCCGAACGTTGTGGCACTAACTAAACACCTCTTCGACAAGGGATGTAAGATAGTGTACGGATCGCTTGCCAGCTTCGGGGTTATAGTGTTTGAGCTGATGAAGACTACCGCAGCAGACGTATTCCAGGGTAGGGAGTACGGTAAGGACTATGTCTTCCTTGGCTACGTAGCTGGCGGTGAATCAGCCGCAGCATCGTTAGCGAAGAGTATTAAAGGCACGGTAAGTGTTGATAACTACGGCAATAGAATCGAGAACCTCCCACTGATGCAGGAAGTCGATAAAGCAACAGACTTTGACCTAGTCATCATAGCTTCCTCCGGTACAGATACATTCGCGTACTATGTGAGACAGTGGTATACACCATATAACGTCCCACTACTCTTCGCAGCTCTAAGCATCATAGCTCCATCAATAGAGCCGTACGTGGGAGCTAAACAAGCTGTAGGGATGTTGGTTGGGCAGAGAGCTGGTGCTGAATATGAGACCCTGGTAGGTAGGCTAGGTCTAGGCATGGCATCCATGGACGCTCAGAGCACGTCCCACATGCTGGTGCTGGTATTCATAGTCATAGGTAACGTAGTATATTGGAGCCAAAGACTTTCGTCTAAGAGAGGTGGTGGGAAGTGATCAGTTGGGACATTCTCGGGGCTTGGCTCTCAGCTGCTATGGTTGTATGGATATACAGCTTCGCCTACCGGGATAACCTGTTCTACAAGCTAGCTGAGCACATGTTCGTAGGTGCTGCTGCTGGCTACTCGATAGCCCTAGCTCTAGATAGCTTGAATAGGGTAATGATAAAGCCCGCCATAACCACCCCAGAAACTTTCTGGACAACTTCGTGGCATTACGTAGTACCAGCCATACTGGGTGTCCTCATGTTCGCTAAGTACTCCAGAAAATACTACTGGCTAGCTAGGTATGCCGTAGCAGTAAACATAGCTGTAGGTACCGGTCTCGCCTTAAGAACCGTTCCGATAGCTAACATAACGAGGCAGATCACAGCGACGATAGTCCCACTATGGGGCTCAGACCCGGTCACAGTACTCAATAACTGGTTACTAGTACTGATAACTATAGGAGCCCTCACCTACTTCCTCTTCACGATATTCCCGAGAAGAGCTGAAGGTGCTAGACCATCCCCTCTGTACTACGTCTATAGAACTCTCTACTACATAGGTATATACGGGATGATGGTCGGCTTCGGCGCTCTCTTCGCTAACACTATAATGACCAGGGTAGGCTTCCTAATATCGATATACCTAATATACCTACAGCCGCAATACTGGGCAACCATAGTTGCCGCGATACTTGCCGCTATAGCTATACTACTCCCCTTAATAAGGAAGAAGTAGCTATGAACTACACAATAAGCGAGGACGAGCTACTAGAAAAACTCGCGAGGAAGATCGTGGACGCGAAGCTCGATACAGTAGCTATTTTTTTACTTAGTTCTTTCGGGCCTATGGGCCGCCTCTGGGCCCAGGTAGCCAGGCTCTACTTACAGCCTTTCCTGATACTACTCGGGGAGTACGGTGAGTACTTTCTTTCAGTTCTTCAGGACCCTGAGAAAGTAGAGAAGCTAGTGAGGAAGATAGAGGAGTTAAGTTAACACTGTGGAGAAGCACTCCATGGGAGCATCGCCTTACAGTTAAAGCCCTACTGTCTGAGGTCTGGGGAGGTTAGTTAAGGTTATTAGCTTTTAGATGGATAAGTCATGGATGATGTCGACGACGGGCGGCCTGATACCTGATGAACCACTGTAGCGCTGACACATTGTGAGCTTCAACTTACTGTTTCAGGTCTCACATGGTATCATAAACTAGAGTCTAGTGCGGGTAGATCCCTCGAGTAGCTCTAAGTATCTCAGATGCCGAGCAAGATTTCAAAGATGGTTAAAGTGAGAGAAGGAGGTGATGGCTGTCCACACAGGGAGATATATTTGAGGGAGGTAGGACATGTTTTTATTTGTTCTTTAACAGCGTACTGTGGCGATCAGAGAGTTGGCTATTGATAAGGAACCTAGGTACGTCCTTGCTACTGATGTAGGTAGTACTACCACTAAAGCGAGGTTCTTCGGTAAGGTGAATGGAGAGTGGAAGTTCCTCGCAAGCGGGGAGGCGCCCACAACCGTTGAGAAGCCTGTAGAGGACGTAACTAGAGGTGTTAGAAACGCTGTTAGGGAGGTTGAGGAGCTGACCGGCCATAAGATCCTCGACGACTCTACGGAGGAGCTTAGGTTTGTAATGCCCTACCTAGGTGGTAAGGTAGGTATAGACGTATACGTCTCAACTAGCAGTGCGGGTGGAGGTCTCCAGATGCTCGTTACGGGAGTGGTGAAGAGCATTACTGCTGAGAGCGCTCAGAGAGCTGCTCTAGGTGCTGGAGCTATAGTTATGGATGTACTAGCTGTCGACGACGGTAGGGAGATATATGAGAAGGTAAACACCCTCAGGTTTCTGAGACCTGACATGATATTACTCGCAGGAGGTACTGACGGGGGCGATAAGGTACACGTACTGGAAATGGCTGAGGTAATAGCTGTATCGAAGCCCAGACCTCGTTTCGGTGTCTCATACAGACTCCCAGTAGTCTACGCCGGGAATAGAGACGCTAGGGAGGACGTGAAGAAGATACTATCTTCAGACCTCTTCGACGTGAGGATAGTAGACAACATAAGACCTCAGATAGAGGTGGAGAAGGTTGAGCCGGCTAGAAACGCGATACTAGAGCTGTTCATGGAGCACGTCATGGCTCACGCCCCCGGCTACGAGAAACTCAAGAAGGTAGTGTCAACAGATATAATGCCGACCCCAGCAGCGGAGGGCTTAATGATTAGGACCTTCGCGGAGATGAGGAACGTCAATGTTCTCGGGGTAGGTATGGGTGGTGCTACTACAAACGTTTACTCAGTTTTCGACGGTAGGTTCCTGAGAACGGTTAGTGCTAATCTAGGTATGAGCTACAGTATCGGTAATGTCCTGAAGGAGGCAGGCCTCGATAACGTGAAAAGGTGGATACCTCTAGATATGTCCGACGACGAGATAATGAGTATAATCTACAATAAGATGATAAGACCTACAACAATACCTATGACCCTCGAAGACCTTCTAGTGGAGCACGCTACTGCTAGGGAAAGCATAAGGATGGCGTTTAATCACCACAAGTACCTAGCTAGAGAGCTTAAGGGGGTGAAGAAGGAGAGAACCATATCGGATATCTTCGAGGAGGTTAAGGCTGAGGAAACCTACATAGACATGAAGAGAGTGGACTACATAATAGGTACCGGAGGGCTGCTCTCAAGAGCCCCTAGAAGGGCCCAGTCAATGCTGATACTAGTAGATGCTTTCCAGCCTATAGGGTTTACCTACATAATGCAGGACAGTGTCTTCATGATCCCGCATCTCGGGGTTCTATCGAAGCTCTACAAGGAGATAGCCCTGGAGATATTTGAGAAGGAGTGCTTGGTACCTCTAGGAACAGTAGTAGCAGCAGCTGGAACCGGCACACCCGGTGAGAAGGTCGCTGACGTTACGGTAGAGTACTCGGAGGGGGAGAAAGAGAGATTCGAACTCACATTCGGGAACATTATTAGGATCCCAGTGTCCCAACATAAGGAGGTCTCCGTAACTGTTGAGCCAACCAAGAAGTTCGATTTCGGTCAAGGCTTCGGCAGGAAGGTCAGTAAGGTAGTAAAGGGAGGGATTGTAGGGATAGTTCTAGATGGGCGTGGAAGACCTATCTACGTACCTCAAGACCTAGGAGAGAGAAGGAAGTTCCTGCTATCGTGGTTTAAAGCCATGGATATGTACCCGGAGAAATTCTTGGAGAGGATCGGTGGGTGATGATCCGTGAGTGAGGAGAGCTTCGCATACACACCAGGACTTGCTGTAACCTCCCTCACGTATATAGTCAAGGAGAGGTCACTGCCCATAAAGGGTGAGATACTGGTAGAGGAGGGGCAGAAAGTAGATTTCGATACGATAGTTGGAAGATGCTATCTTGAGGGCCCCCCATATATAGTGAAGATAGCTGAGCTCCTAGGTATAGAACCTGAGGAGGTGCCCAGGTACCTTAAGGTAAAAATCGGTGACGTCGTTAAGAAGGGGACAGTTCTAGCTGGGTACACAGCTTTCCTGGGTCTTATAAAGAAAACGGTTGAGTCCCCCGTAGACGGAGTCGTAGAGGGATTTAACGAGCTGACTGGGCACCTAACGGTGAGATCCCCGCCTCGAGTAATAGAGTTATCAGCGTACGTGCGGGGTAAGGTAGTGAAGGTCGTGCCCGGAGAGTCCGTGGCTGTAGGGACCCCAGCAGCGTTTATTCAGGGGATAATAGGCTTCGGTGGTGAGAGACATGGAGTCATAGAGGTAGTGTCCTCGAGTAACCAGGACGTAGTCGGGCCTGAGCATATAGGGGAACACCATGCCGGTAAGATCATCGTCGGGGGATCATTGATAACGTATGAAGCGCTGGAGAAAGCTAGGAAGGTAGGTGTCGTCGGGGTTGTTGTTGGGGGAGCTAAAATAACTGATATAGAGAGGATTCTAGGCTACAGGATAGGTGTTGCGATCACAGGGAGGGAGAACATAGGATTTACTCTTGTCCTAACCGAGGGGTTCGGGAAGCTACCTATGTCGCAGAGAGCATTCAAAATATTTAAAGAGCATGAGGGTATGGAGGCAGCAATAAACGGTACTACACAGGTCAGGGCAGGCGTCATCAGGCCGGAGATAATCATACCCAAGGAAGTAGAGGTACCTACCGAGGCTTTAGAGCCTCTTGGTGAAGGAAAGATGAAGGTCGGTAGCGTAGTTAGGATAATAAGGTACCCGTACTTCGGTGAGATAGGTACTGTAGTGGAGCTCCCGATAGAGCTACATCAAATCGAGACAGAATCCCCTGTGAGAGTCGTTAAGGTACGCTTACAGGACGGTAGGGTCGTTACTGTGCCTAGAGCTAACGTGGAGATTATTAGTGAGTAAGTAGTTTACGGAGCTCCTCGGAGACCTTCTTTACTGACTTCCTGTCCCTAACTGAAACCTCCATGAGCTGTCCCTCAATAGTTTCAACTACCAGTACATCCTCTTTCGTGGCTAGACACACTCCAAGCGTTATTAGGGTTAGTACCGTGTGGAGAAGCTCTTGTGTAAATATAGATATGACAGCCATAACTATTACGAGTATGACTAGGACTCTGCTGAATCTCCTCAGTACCCCAACTCTCTTTATTGACTGCAGTGGGACCTCAGATAGATCTTTAGATCCCGCTAAAACTAGTTTATCTCCTTCGACACGAACCCTATCTGCTCTAACCTTTCTAGTGGTTGACACAGGACCAGCCCCGCTACACTGTTTTCAAGTTTCATAAAGATTTATGTGAGAACCTGGTGTGATGGAATTGGAAAGCCTTAAGCAATGTCTTGAATATTCTGCGACATACTCAGGTGGAGTGAACCCAGAAATAATCCGGAAGCCATGAACAGACTACGAGCTTAAAATTAGGGTTGTCACTACCATGCTTAGAGCTGAATCCCTACTCGTGACGTACTATTACCCCCTCCTTCATCACGAACACGACTTTTCTGAGGCACTCAATGTCGGTAGCTGGATCTCCAACTACTCCAACTAGGTCAGCTACCTTACCTCTCTCAATAACACCTACCTCCTCCAAGCCTAGACACTCAGCAGCATTCCCAGTTGCCGCTATGAGTGCGTCTACGGGGTCCATACCGTACCTAACCATAGCTATAGGTTCGTCAGCATGGTTTCCGAAAGACCTCATCGGCGGTCCGTAATAGTCTGTCCCGGTAGCTATCTTCACACCTGCTCTGTAAGCCTCCCTGAAGCTCCTGGGCATGTGCTCTATGCAGAGCTCCTGCTTCCTTAACCTCCACTCTGGGACGCCTGGTGGTGGGTTCTCCACCATCTTCTTGTAGACCTCAACTAGGCAGAGTGTAGGTACGTAGTAAACTCCGCGCTCCTTCATTAACTCTATGGACTCCTCGTCCAGGAAGTACCCGTGCTCTATCGAGTCTACACCTCCTAAGACAGCTATCTTAACACCTTCAGCACCCTGAGCGTGTGACGCTACCTTCTTACCGACCCTGTGGGCCTCCATAGTGATGAACTTAACCTCAGCTATACTCATATGTGGGTGGCGAGGATCGTCCTTCTCAGAGCCTACACCACCGGACGTCATCACCTTTATGAAGTCTGCCCCCTCCCTCAGGACCGCTCTAGCAGCCTTTCTACATTCCCAGGGATCATCACACAGTATGGAGTTACCTCGCTTCTTAACCTCCTCTAACGGTAAGTAATGAATATCGCAATGACCACCTGTCTGACATATGGGCTTACCCGAAGCAAGTATCCTGGGCCCAAGGACAGTGCCCTCCGCTGTAGCTCTCTTAAGTGAGAGCGCTATCGTCCCACCACAGTCGCGGAGAGTTGTGAAACCTGAGTAGAGAGCTTTCTGCGCGTCCTGAGCTGCTCTCAGAACTCTCAGCTCGTAGGGGACGGTGAGGACCTCAGCTGGATTGTAGGATCTCAACCCTGTGAAATGTACGTGCGCGTCAATGAGGCCTGGGAGTAGTGTGACCCCCCTCAACTCCACAAGTTTGTATGGCTCCCTCAGCTCGACTGAACCCCTAGTTCCTACATCGTATATGTACCTACCTTCAACCACAACTACAGGGTTATTGATGAATCTCCCCCTACCATCGAATAACCTGTCTGGGAGTATAACGTATCTCTCCAGCCTGGACAAGTTAAGGACACCACCACTAACTGCGGTCAAAGTAAATATGTGCTACTATTATTCCAACCTTGCTCATTAACTCCCAGCTTATCCGCAGACCAACCTCTCCGTCGCTGCTTTTCTAAGTCTATTCATGACTGCCAGCCCTATCCCCTTCTCCTCGAAGCTCTCGCAAATACCTACTGAGACCCTGTCGTTCTTATCTAGCTCTCTTAGAGAGTTAAATAAGTTCTTAGCTACCTCGTAGATATTGCTCCGTGATCCGAGAGTTATGTACGTGACCGCATCTCCTAGGAAACCTTTAACGTGATATATTGTTTCCTTAGATGCTAGGAGGGCTGGGCCGTTACTTAGATGAGCTTTCAGAGTCCTAACAAGAAAATCGATGTAGTCCCCGGCCCCGCAACTACCGAGCTCAACCAGTATGAGCTTCTTGTTGGGTGCGTAATGCCTGTACTTCATACCGGGTGAGGGAGGTCTATCTACGTCACTTAATATGCCTCGAACATGTTCCGGGACCTCCACATCGACCCCGAATATCTTCACTAGCTCCTCAGGACCTAACGGTCCAGGCCTCAGTATGCGGGGCTTAGGTGATAGTAGGTCGACAACGGTGGACTCAACTCCGAGGAAGGTCTCCCCAGCATCTAGAACCATCTCTATAGCGTCCCCAAGGTCCTCAACAACGTGCTCAGCTCTCGTGGGGGACGGTCTTCCCGAGAGGTTTGCTGACGGTGCAGCGATAGGCCCTCCGAACACTTCAATTAACTTCAGTGCTACCGGGTGTGCAGGGGATCTCACAGCCACAGTATCCAGCCCTCCACTAACTATCGGGGGAAGCTCTGGGTAGCGCCTGAGGATAACGGTTAGCGGGCCTGGCCAAGCTATTTGGAGGATCCTCAGCACGTGTGGGGGAACCTCCGAAGCAACCCGGCTGAGCATGTTGAGGGAGCTTACGTGGACTATCAGTGGGTTATCCGGAGGCCTCCGCTTCACCTCGAAGACCCTTCGGACAGCCCTAGCATTAAACGCGTCCGCACCTAGACCGTAGACTGTCTCAGTTGGGAAAGCTACTAAACCACCACTACGTAGAACTTCAGCAGCCTCCTCTATAACATCCTCATCCGGTGCCAGCGGATCGACTTTCACTACCTTAGCTCTAACCATACCAAGAGTACTTAGGTGTAGTAGAGCCTTTATAGGTATCATAATACAGATACCTCCATCAAGGACCAACAAGGACCGATCCAGATCTCCGCTTGGAGCACCTCAAACTTAAAACATGTTCCGCACTTACTAGACTTGGTGAGGAAAGGCATCCTATCTGATAGCTGATGAACCGGACTCCACTGATGCGGTGTACTAAGAAAGCCTCTGATTGCCGGGGGAATTGTATGGTTTTGGAGACCTAATTAACTTGTGGGACAGCTCACCCGAGGTAAAGCTTAAAACGATGTTTTTTAGTGTTTAGTGGATTAAAATGCCACAAAGTAAGCTACTCGTGTCCGCCCTAGTTCTAATACTAGTTTTATTTGGTATCGCCGTATACGTCTTCATTAGCCCTACCTGGCTCCAGCAACCTACACCTGAGAGAAGAGTAGTGTATGCTTATAGGGACGCGATAACAGGTATAGACCCGTCGGTCGAGGACGATACAGGCATAATGGTCCTCCACCTAGTCTACGAGACTCTCTTAAGATATGACCCAGCGACAGGTACGTACCAATATGTCCTAGCTAAGGAAGTTAGGAAAATCGATGACTACACGTGGAGGGTGGTCCTAAGAGATGCGAAGTTCCATGATGGTTCTCCCGTCAGTGCCTACGATGTGAGGTTCAGTATCTTGAGGTCTAAACTCCTCTACGACGAGAAGGGTTTGGGAGCGGGATACATATGGGAATGCCTGGAGGATGTTGAGGTAGTAGATGCGAAGACTGTGAACATCAAGACTAAGTACCCGTGCGACATTAGAATCATGCTAGCAGCATCATACAATGCGTTCATATACAGCAGGAAAGTACTGGAACTCAGTGGTGTTGAAGACCCCCTATCCGAGAAACTTATTGAGTGGTTCAACTCCGGGAACGCTATAGGCTCGGGCCCGTACAAACTTGAGAAGTACGAACCGGATAAGATGGTTGTCCTCTCGAAGTTTAAGGAGTGGTGGGGGTGGGAGGTAATAAACAACCCTAACGCCCCGGATACTGTGGTCATAAGGATAGTTGAGGATCCCGGTGAGCAGGAGAGGCTCCTCAGAACAGGCTACATAGACATAGCCTCCTCAGTACCTAGAGCATCTATCGACACACTGAGGAGAGGTGGGTATGATGTAGTAGTTGCTGACACATTCCACAACTTCATACTCATGTTCAACACTAGGAGATGGCCTACCAACACGACGGAGTTCAGGTGGGCTATTGCCTACGCCATCCCCTGGGACAGCATAGTGGATCAGGCTCTCGGGGGTTACGGTAGGAAGGGTAGTGGGCTAATTCCCTACGGATTCCTCGGGTACGATCCCAAGTGGGAGCTCCACCAGGACATGGAGAAAGCTCGGGAGCTGCTAAACAGTATCGGTCTTCTAGGTAAGGATGTGGAGATCTCTATAGTGATAGTACAGGGCTACGAGGAGGAGGAGAGGTTTGCTGTGATGCTGAAGAACGCTCTAGCCAGTCTCGGAGTGAATCTCCGGATTGAGGCCCTCCCGTGGGAGCAGGTCAAGGAGAGGGGTTCTGCTGTCTGGAGTAACCCGGAGGAAGCTCCGCACTTGATAATGAACGACTGGTGGCCTACCTATATCATACCGTACGACTACTTCAGCCTACTAGAGTGTCTAGAGCCTGAGGAAGGAATCATCAACTACTGGAACTGGGCTGGTTACTGCAACAAGGACTTCGATGAGCTACTTTCAGCAGCATATGAGGAGTCACTACAGGATTTAGAGGGTTCTCTCCACCTCTACGACGAGGTTCAGGCAATTGTTTTCGAGGACATGCCGGCTGTTAATCTATGGGATATTCAGCACGTCTACCTGATCAACCCAGGCAAGATAAGGTTTAGAGCAGGCGCGCTGAATCCTCTCTATACGTACGTGATATTCTTCCAGTACATCGAGGTGTTAAAGTAGTAAAATGATCACCATTAACTACATCCTAAAGAGAGCAATCCTCTCCCTAGTACTAATACTTGGAGTTATATCCCTAACGTTTATAGCTATGAACTTCATCCCCGGGGACCCGGCCTTCGTGTGGGCTGGGAAGCCTAGGGGTCCCGGAGCTGCTGTAGCTATAGAGAGCGCTAGAGAGTACTTAGGGCTAGACCTCCCACTACATGTCCGCCTAGCTACATACCTCTACAGATTCTTCACCGGTGACTGGGGTATATCGGTAAGGTTTAAACAACCGGTACTCAGTATTGTTGTGAGGAGCTTCACCGCTTCCTTGGAGCTCGTCCTCTACTCCTTCGCTATAGCCACACCCTTAGCAATATGGCTTGGAACTAAGGCAGCAGTATCCCGGGGTGGTACCGTCGATAGGGTCATCTACTACGTCTCAACTGTACTAGCAGGAAGTCCCAGGTTCCTCCTAGCTGGACTGCTCTACCTAGTTCTCTATATGGTTAACTACAACTACCTAGGCCTCCGCCTAGACCCGGCGTACTCAGTACTTAGGGGACCCACAGGGTTCGCAACTATTGACACTCTGATACTTGGGAGACTCGACGCCTTCGCGGACGCTTTACTCAGGTTGATACCGCCTGCTCTAGCTATATCAACATATCCACTAGGTGTCCTAGTCAGGGTTGTCAGGGTCACACTCTCCGAGGCCTTCGAGGAGGAGTATGTTAGGCAGGCAGCTTCCTTAGGGCTGGCAAGGAAGGTAATAGTCAGGAAGTACGCCTTCCCGAACATCCTCCCAGTAACCTCACAACTCTCCGGGCTGATGTTCACCTACATGTTAATTGATGCTATGGTGGTTGAGAACGTTTTCTCCAGGGAGGGTCTGGGGGAGGCCGTAGCTAAGGCTGTAGTATCATCGGACTACCCGCTACTAATAGGTGCGACCGTCTTCGTAGCGATAGTCCTCATAGTCGTCAACACAGTCGCGGACATAGTTCAAGCAGCTGTCGACCCTAGGGTGAGGCTATGAGTAGCCTACCACTACGTTCAACTATAGAGGACATTACCTCACTACTCACTAGAACGTGGAGAAAGAGGCCTGGCTTCAGGGTTTCTCTAATCATTATGATAGTACTATTTACGGTAGCAGCTTTAGGTCCTTACATAGCTCCGTACCCTAGGCAGGGACTTGGAGTGGAGATAGATGTCACCAACGCCCTCCTACCTCCCTCCCCGAAACATATCCTAGGGACAGACAGCTTGGGTAGGGACGTACTTAGTAGGGTGCTCTTCGCTCTCGGTAGAGGGCTATACCAAAGCCTGGTCGTAGTGGCGGTGAGCTTAGTTCTCGGTATAGTTGTCGGCTCATTCACAGCTCTAGCGCCTAGAAGCATCGAGGCTGTCGTCTCGTACGTTATAGAGCTTCTACTAGCACTACCCTCAATACTCTTAGCAGCTCTACTAGCTATACTCCTTGGAGGTACCGCAACAAGCATCACTGTAGCTCTGATAGTTACGTGGTTTCCTTGGTATGCGAGGGTCTCCTACCTCCAAGCTAGGGGCCTTAGGGAGCTGGACTTCGTTAGAATACCCCTATACTACGGACTTTCGAGAGCCTATGTGGTGGTTAAGCATATAGGCCCTAACATTCTGGCACCCATGATTGTTGAAGCCTTGAGTGATATGGGTAGTGTAGTCCTGGAGATATCTTCTATAACCTTCCTCTTCGGGATAGGAATAGGCTCGTTTGAGGAGCCGGATCTGGGGATGATGGTGGCGAACGGCCTCCGGGACCTAGTTAGAGCTCCGTGGGTCTTCACAGCACCGGCAGCTATCCTAGCACTGATAGCCATAGTCTTCACAGTTTTCGGTGAGGCTGTTTACGAGGAGCATCACCCGATACTGAGGAGGAGGTGGTGGCTCTGGTTTTAGTGGTGAGGAGTGAGGAGCTGGGCATAGGCTACGAGCATGACGAGGGTGTTGCCTGGGTAGTTGAGGACCTCGACCTCGAGGTAGAGCATGGGGTGGTTACGTGCCTCATCGGTGAGTCCGGTTGCGGTAAGTCCACTATAGGTAACGCTATCTCAGGCCTCCTACCACCATACGCTCGTACGTACGGTAGGTTAGTCGTTGCCGATAGGGTGGTAATCGATGGCGATAAGATGAACTTCACCGGTGTTAGGGGGAAGGTAGTTGTTAGGATAGCTCAGGATCCTGCCTCCGCGTTAAATCCCTATCTAACCATAGGTGAACAACTCTCCACCGCTATAAGAACTCACTTCCCCGGACTCTCTGAGCATGATGTTAGATCCAAGGCTCTGGAGCTACTATCGGACGTCATGCTCGGCGAGGACGTATATGATAGATACCCTCACCAGCTCAGTGGCGGGATGAAGAGAAGGGCCGCGATAGCACTAGCACTAGCACCGGAGCCTGAGGTGATAGTTGCTGATGAGCCGACTTCCGCTCTAGATGCGTACTTAAAGTACGCGGTGGCGTCACTACTCAAAAAACTTCAGAGGGAGTGGGAGCTTACACTGGTTTTCATAACTCACGATGTCTCCATTGCTAGGTATATCTGCGATCAGGTTGTTGTCGTGTATGCTGGGAGGATAGTTGAGGAGGGTGCCTCGCCAAGGTGTCTTGAGTCCCCCTCCCACCCCTATCTAGAGCTGTTGCTGAAGGCCCTACCCAAAAGATTCTCTAAAGATAGGTTAGCAGACATACCTGGAATGCCTCCCAGACCCGGGATGTACCCTACTGGATGTAAGTTTCATCCTAGGTGCCCGTACGTGTTTGAAAGGTGTAGACAGGAGGAGCCGCCCATCATAAAAGCTGGTGATAGGTTGGTGAGGTGCTGGAGATACTATGAGCAGTCCCTTACTTAAGATAGAGAATCTACATGCCTTCTATACAGTCCCTCTTGGGGGACTTAGATACGGTTACAGGAAGGTCTGGGCACTGAAGGGAGTAAACCTAGACGTATTCCCCGGTACAACCCTCGGGGTAGTTGGTGGTAGTGGAAGTGGTAAAACCTCCCTCATCAGGGCTATACTAGGTTTCTTAAGACCGGCTAAAGGGAGAATACTGTTCCGGGGTATGGACATATCTAAGTTGGATCGTAGGAGGAGGATGGAGATAGTTAAGGAGATAGGTTATGTACCGCAAGAGCCCAGTCAGTCCATAAACCCCAAGATGACTATTAAGGACTCGATCGCGGAGCCCTTAAGACCTCTCGGGCTGTCCAAGGAGGATATCGAGAAGAGAATTGGTGTAGTAATGGAGATGCTGGACCTGGATCGATCGGTTGGGAGGATGTTAGCTAGGGAGTTAAGTGGTGGGATGCTTCAGAGGGTTGCCATAGCCAGAGCAATAATCCTGAAGCCCAGACTACTACTGTTAGATGAACCAACATCATTCCTGGACATATCCACCCAGGCTCAGATACTAAACATTCTGAGGGACCTTAAGGAGGAGTTAGGACTCACATACGTACTAGTATCGCACGACATAGACGTAGTGAGCTACATTTCCGATAGGATAGCAGTTATGGTGTCCGGGAAGGTAGTTGAGGAAGGTGTAGCAGAGAAAATACTGAGAGAACCTCTACATCCATACACATCAATACTTCTAAACCCTGAGGGAGTCGCTAGAGAGATCTCGATAGCCAATAGCGAGACAGATCTATGTCCTATAAGAAGCTGGTGTCCTTTGAGGATGAAGAAGTGCTCCACCGAACCACCACCAGCTGTGAAAATAGATAACGAAGAGAGAACGGTACTGTGCTGGCACTACACCACCTAATCCTCCCATACCCAAACAACCCTGAACTAAGTGCTTAGCATGTTCCTGAGGTACTCAGCGCGTGAGGTCATCCAACATCGAATTCGAACCTTTAGGAGGTGGGCCCGCGGGGATTCGAACCCCGGACCTCCGCCGCGTCAGGGCGGCGTCCTAGCCAGCTAGACGACGGGCCCCTTCAATATTTGTAGCACCACCTTAAAAGCATTGATAGCTACTAGATCTCAAGTATACTGTTGCTCAGCCTAGCGTGGGACTCGATACCGTATTAGGCTATGGTTTAAATGATTATTCGTTAAAGTATTTATTCCTTACGTGGAGAGGATTTGTAGTGCTTAGATAATTTAAGAAAGCTTAAATGAGTAAGCAGGAAGTTACTGTGGTGTATAACTTGAGATCTACATCTAAGTCTAAGTATTTAGCTATCTTAGTTACAGCGGCATTAGTGGCTTCACTACTTGCGGTACTACCTTTTGGAAACACTGCGGAGGCTTTGAAGATCTCGGCTGAGACGTATGATAGGTGGTTAAAGCCATGTACGTGCTATGGAGGTACTCTCCGAGTAGCATTACCGAGTGATGTGACTACTCTGAACTGGTGGGTTGCTGGAGCTACTTGGGATCTCCTAGTACTTGACTACATATATGATAGGCCCCTCAGAATAATCAACGGAACGTTAACCTGGGAGGTAGCTACTTCGTTGGAGTATAGTGAGGATTATAAGGTACTTACTATGAAGATTAGGGAGGGTATTAAGTTCCATGATGGTGTTGAGCTCACAGCTGAGGACGTAGCGTTCACGATAAACGTCCTAGCAAATAGGTCGTGGCCGTACTACCACGGATACTTCACATCAGTAGATAGAGCCGAGGCAGTAGACAAATACACAGTGAAGATATACTTCAAGACCCCGGACTCGCAGTTCGTTCTAAACTCTCTCACTGCTATGAGGATTATGCCTAAGCACATATGGGAACCACTACTACAAAAACTGGGCGATGAGCTAGCTAAGTACTCTCCGAAACCTGAGGAGCTGGTAGGTAGTGGCCCATTCAAATTCGTGGAGCGTGTTCCCGGGCAGTACATAAAGCTTGCTGTAAACACCGGATACTGGCTCGGTAGACCATGCATTAACGAAGTAATCTTCATACCCATAACAGACGTTAGTGTAGTGATCCTCGGAATACAGAGAGGGGATATAGATGCCTACGCGTGGGGTGTAGACGCAGTAGTCGTGCCGACACTACTCGCCGACCCTAACATCGGGATACATGTCTACACATCCGAGTACTTCTATCATTGGGGTCTCAACAACGAGGTCTGGCCTTTAAACATATCGAAGTTCAGGTTAGCACTATCCTATGCTGTCAATAGGGAGGCTATAGTTCGAGATATCCTGCTAGGCTACGGACTACCTGGAAGCCCCGGCGTTGTCGGGCCTTTCGGTTCCTGCGCTCCCTGGTATAATCCTAATGTTGAGAAGCTCGTCTACTACGACCCGAAGAAGGCTGCTCAAATACTTGATGAGATAGGGTTTACTGATAAGAATGGTGATGGCTGGAGAGACGGACCTAGAGGAGAGCCGGTAGTAATAGAGATATACTCACCAACACCAGGCTACGACCCCATAAGGGCCAGAGCTGCGGAGTTCATTAAGAGCGACCTTGCTAAGATAGGTGTCAAGGCCGAGGTATACTACTACGAGTGGGCAACCCTCTGGCCTATGATCAGGGAAGGGAAGGTCATGACCTGGCTACTCGGTAGTGGTTGGTCTCCAGATATAGGCTGGCTCAACTTCAGATTCCACAGCCCACCGCAAGGTGCTGGTAACTGGGCTAGGTACTCTAACCCAGAAGTTGACGCACTAATAGAGGAACTTCTCTCTACGTTCGACATGGAGAAACGGAAGGAGCTGGCCTGGAGGATACAGGAAAAACTAGCATTGGACGCTCCTATAATAACGCTCTACTACAGGTCGTACCCGAATCCCTACAGGAAGGACAGATTCAGTGAGTGGTTCTACGAGAGCTCTGACAGCGTCGTTAATAGAATCACCCTCCTGAGGTTGAGATTGAATCCGTCAGTATGTCCGACACCTGTCACGCCAACACCCACACCAACCCCAACACCGACACCAACACCAACGACACCTGTTACCGCTCCTGTTACAGTCACTGTGACCCCGCCTGCTGTAGGCACAGTCTCCGTGACAGTCCCGGTAACCGTGACGGCCCCTCCATCAATGGAGATGGTTGCCATACCAATAGCTATAGCTATAGTAGCTGTACTAGCACTTATTGTGGTCATCCTCAGACGGAAGTAGCCTTAGGCACTATATTCCTCTTTTTCTGTAACTACCTTAACTATTTGCCTGGGAGCTAGCGCTTACTAGATACGTATCAACTCAACATAATTAAAATAACTTCCACAAACAGTAACTAAATACATTAACGAACAATCTAACCCTAAATAACGGATTCGAACACGGATCGGTCAAGACCCTAGGACTCGGAGAAGAGGGAGATCTTTTGTGGCCTATCCTCACCGTTTTTATCTTTAAACCGCATCGTAGGTTAGCTATAGGTGGTCGAGGTGAGTAGTGAGGTTGAGCTACGTAGGGAGGTTAGAAGGAGGCTGGAAGCTCTCGGGATAAACCCGTACCCCCATTCCCCTAAGAGCCGGGTAGTCCCCGTAGCAGACGTGGTGAAGAATCCTAGTATCGATGGCTCCGTAGCCATAGCAGGTAGAGTTGTTGGTGTGAGGAGGCATGGCGGCCTAATATTTTTCGACATTGTTGATGATGGTGTGAGAATACAGTGCTCCCTATCGAGGAGTGAGAGTAGGGAGCTATTCAGCTTCTTCGATGAGTTCGTGGATTTAGGGGACTTCCTCTACGTGAGTGGGACTCTGTACTACACTAAGAAGGGTGAGCTAACAGTAGCCGTTAAGGACCTGCAGATCCTAGCTAAAGCTCTTCGAAGCCCACCAGTAAAGTGGGGTCACAGGGTTCTAGACCCGGAGGTTAGGTACAGGAAGAGATACTTAGACATAATGATGAGCCCTCAGGTCAGGAAGATATTCGAGATAAGATTTAGAACTATCGAGGAAATCAGGAAGTTCATGTGGGGTAGGGGATACATAGAGGTTGAGACACCGATACTACAGCCCATATACGGGGGTGCGGCGGCCAGGCCCTTCAAGACCTACATCTGGGCTCTGGATACTGAGTGGTACCTAAGGATAAGCTTAGAGCTCTACTTAAAGAGGTTCATAGTAGCTGGGTTCAACAAGGTCTTTGAGATAGGTAAGAACTTCAGGAACGAGGACATAGATGTCGAGCACAACCCCGAGTTCACTATGATGGAGTCCTACGAGGCATATGCTGACTACAACGACATAATGAGGCTCACGGAGGATCTGATCAGCACGGTCGCTGAGAGGGTTCTTGGGACTAAAGTTGTTGAGTACCCGGTGGGGAACGAGAAGGTGAGGATAGACCTCTCACCACCCTATAGAAGGCTCTCCATATACGATGCTTTCAGGGAGTATGCCGGTATCGACGTGGAGTCCATCCCGGACGATAAGCTCAAGGAGTACCTAGACAGGTACTCGATAAGGCTTGTCGGTGCTTACGATAGGGGTAGGGCTATAGTCAAGCTCTTCGACAGGGTGGTCGGTAGGGAGCATCTCCTACAGCCAACGTTCATCACGGACTTCCCGAGGTCTTCATCACCTCTAGCTAAGCCCCACAGATCTAGACCGGACCTCGCTGAGAGGTTCGAGCTCTACATAGCTGGGATGGAGCTAGCTAACGCATACACAGAGCTAAACGACCCCGACCTCCAAGCTACTTACTTTAGGGAGGAGGAGTTGAGGAGGAGTCTCGGCGATCTCGAGGCACACCCATTTGACTGGGACTTCGTTGAGGCTTTAGAGTACGGGATGCCTCCAACGGGGGGTTTAGGTCTAGGCATAGACAGGCTTGTAATGGTTTTCATAGGCACTACATCTATTAAGGAGGTAATACCGTTCCCGATGATAAAACCTAGGGAATTCGAGGAAAAAGAGGGACTTTCAGGTTAATTTTAATCTAGGGAATCTAAGCCCACGAAATTAAGCCTACATTGTCTAGCTCGGTGAGGACCATCGCGAGGATGCGCTTCAGCTCCAAATCCTCCAGACCTTCCTCACCACTTTCCTTCAGGTCAGCCTTTACCTTCTCGAGTATGTCGTTAACTGATCTAACCCCGTCACAAAGGCTCCATATGTAGTAAGCAGCTGGTGCTAGGGCAAATACCTTCTCCTCTCCTAGGCTAACTATGTACTCCTCACCGCTGAGCCCTACCTCGGTTCCCTGCCTAAGCGGTCTCTTAGCAGCTATACTATCGTATACGGCTACGTAATCTGCCTGCCCTGAAGTGTCATTCCCTTCACTCAAAGTCTTCACCCTCTTCCCTACTTTCCTCCCTACTTCTACCTCCAAACCTTCTTCTTTGGAACCCCCTAGAAGGTCTAGGTCTTCTAGGCGGTACTGAGCCCTCCGCTTTAGGCTCTGTCTCCGGGATCTGCTCTGTTGATGGTAGCTCACCGGTGTCTTCAACTACCTTAATGTTCTCAGTACCACCAACGTTTAGCTGTAGCTTACCTCGGAATACCGTTGTCCAAGCACCGGAAACCTCTACTACGTCTCCCTTAGCCAGGGACTTTATCGACTTCCCCCACATCACCAGCTTTACCCTACCGCTTTCGTCGCCTACTACTGCCTCTCGTATTGTTCTCTCGCCTGACTTCGTAGTTATTCTTCTGACCTCTCCTGGATCTATTACTCTTACGAGAACGGATACCTTCTCCATTCCCGGTTTGAGATCCGATACCTTTACCTTACCTTCCGACATACGTTCCAACTCTTTACGTTTTGACGAACTCCTATCGTGGCAGAGTTTATAAGCTTATCTGTTACGGGGCAAACTACCCGTAGGAATTTGACCGACTACTATCTCCACTTGCTGCGGACGCACCCCTAGAACCAGCCTCAGCAGGATCCTCACAGCCTCCAGCGAATCCGGTACGTTAACTCTGAAGAGGTGTGTTACGTGGTTCCTACTATCTGAAGCTCCGAACCCCCTGACCGCTGGGGTAAACAAGGTTTGTGTAGCTAGAGCCGAGTACAGAGCCTCCTCCGATACACCGTACGCTAAAACTGCTAGGATAGGTCTAACTGATGGGTTAGATGTGAGGATATCTATATGCCACCTCACCTTCTTAACCTTCTGTAGATGTCTTAAGACCCTCAGGTAAGGCCTTGCTATGCTGGCGGAACCCACGTAGGTGTAGTAACCACGTTCCAGGACCCAACTAATTCTTCGCGGAATACTTAGGGAGTTATCGATCTCGATAAGTAGAGCGTATGATGCTGTAACCACCCTCGATACCATTCAAAACCCCTACGTCCACACATAATAAAAACCAGAACAGACATCAGTAAAGCTTTATTCCGATATATCCAACCGTACTGGGTCAGGCATTGAGCTCTACAACGCTCGTGGTTTACGTAAAGAGTAGGGAAGGGGTTACCACGGTGAGTCTCTACGATCACAGAGGCCTGCTATTAGAGAGCTTAGAGATGAAGGGTGTTGACCATGTCAGCATAGAGGCGGAGAAGTGCTCCCTAGATGTATCGTTCGCAGAGTTCGACCATGCTGTAATGCTGAGGGTTAGTGGGAGCGTAAGCTATAGGCAGGTCAATAAAGTTCTTGAGGTACGTTGCGTTGGTTCTTAGAGTAAGAGTTGAGAAATCTACAAGTAGGAGCGGCCTACACATGAGGGTCTCTACGTACCTAGTAGTAGGTAGAGGTTGCGTGAGAGCAGTACCTACCCAAACCTCAAAAACACCTGTGAACCCTACATACGCTAAGGGCGAGGCCTATGAGGTCTTGTTGGAGGTAGCGAAGGATAACTACGTAGTGGTTGTGGACTTGAGAAGGAATCCCCAGAAGAAGGTGAGGGGGGATATCCTTGTCTACGGTTGGGATGGGAGTGTCCTGCTTAGAGCTGTCTACAGAAAACTTAAGATAAGGGTAGTCGAGTGCCGTGTGAGTAGAGGCCTAGCTGAGGAGCTCGTTAGATGCGTATATAACGTACTCAAGCTACCGGTGAAGAGGTATGGAGTATCAAGATGTGAAGTCTGACCTCATAGCATCCCTCAGAAGATACGGTTTCTATATTTTCAGTAGAGACGTGCAGGACCATATTCGTGAGATTATGAGGGTCTTGGGGGACCTGAGGCCTCTAGTGAAGATCAGGAGCCTGCAACAGAACCCGAACTACTTCCTACTTGAGGTAGACAGCTCTATCTACGAAGCTCACTGTAGGGACAGATGCTTCAGAAACGGAGTGCAGGATCCCCAGTGCTATAATAAGTGCATAGTTGACAGTGTTAGGAACGCTGTGGAGAGGATAGTAGCTGTGTTAAGCAGGTAGGGGCCGTGAAGCAGGTAAAGCAGGTAATAATAGTTAGAACCGACATAAAGATGAGTAGAGGAAAGCTAGCAGCTCAAGTAGCTCACGCAGCTGTTAGTGCTACCTTAGAGGCCATGAGGAGGAGTCCGCAATGGTTCAGTCAATGGATCGAGGAGGGGCAGAAGAAGATTGTCCTGAAGGTTCAGTCAGCTGAGGAGTTACTTAAGTATGCTAGGGAAGCTGAGGAGCTCGGCATCCCCGTAGCGGTAATACAGGACGCGGGCCTCACGGAACTACCTCCAGGTACACTAACAGCCGTTGCTATAGGGCCCGCTCCTGAAGATCTTGTAGATAAGATAACGGGGAAGTTAAAGCTCCTCTAGTCGTGTCGTTCTGGTCTAGCACTGCTTTCATCCCTTCCTCCCTCGTGACATGGGGAAGCCTCCGCCGTGAACGGACGGAGCCGGCACATCCCTCTCTATCTACACCTATTCAGATTTAGCTCCCTCACACCGGGCACAGACATGAAACCCTAGTTATCATAAATACTAGACTTTTACGTAAAATAGACGGAGTTACACAGCCCCAGCTTGTTAAGGGTTCATCAGTTGTGGTAATTATGTTTTTATGTACGTAATGCTGGGTTTGTCTGAGTACTACGGAAGTAGGGGATCTATAAAATATATATATATCAAAATACTACCTAATTTACGGTGCTAGTATGTCTTCGGTCAAACCACTTACAGCAACAGACATTAAGGAGTTCGATAGCTTCGCTGAATTTCTGAAGAGCTTAGATGAGGAAATTGCTGAGCTGAGGCGTAAGATGGGGGACCTCCTGAAGAAGCTGGAGGAGCTTAGGATAAAGGTCGAGCAGGAGAAGAGAATTAAGGAAATCCTGGGTAAGCTGGGGGTGAAATCTGAGGCTGTCTCTAATGCTATCAACTTGAGGGGGCTGACCCTAGTGTTTAACCCAACAGCAGAGCAGGAGCAGACAGCTCTCGAGTTAGCAGTAGAGAGCCTAAATAATAAGCTCACAGCTCTTCAAGCTCTTCGGAGAGAGCTTGACGTCATAGCTGGAACAGAGATAGTAACTAAGATACGTGTAGTGTACGTGGACGGCATCCCTAAGACCGTCCTCTTCAGGTTCTAGGCTTAAGTAACTTCAGAGGGTCTTTTTCAGCTATTTCTGGTGGTATCTTATCTGAGTACCTACCTATGAACTCCTCCTCTCTACTCCTCACCCTCGGCTTCGTTCTCAGATCGTCTGGATACATGAACGGTATGCCATCTATTATCGGGTACCACCTACCACACTTCTCGCAGTGAAGTAGGCCCCACGTAATGTCGTGTTTAACGCACTCCCCGCAGTTAAGGTCCTCAACCTTAATGTCCTTTATGTAGGAACCCTTGAGACCGCAGTAGAGATCACAGAAAGGTGTCTTCACTGAGAAGTTCTTCTCTATGACCTCCTCCTCGAAAACCAATAACTTTAGCGGGAAGTTCTTGCACATAGGGCATGCCAGTAGGTTAAGCAGTACGTACCTCACTTCCTACCACCTCCCTGAAGATGTCCAGCACCTCCTTTAATATCTGGTTAGCTAGCTCCTCCGACTCTGCCTCAACGAAGACCCTGACCAGTGGCTCAGTACCGCTAGGCCTAACAAGAAACCAGAAAGAGTTTGAGATAGCTTTAATCCCGTCGACCTCGACGAACTCCAGCCCTGAGAACACTGTCTTTATCCTCTCGTAGACCTCAGGTAGGACTGACTTATCTATGTAAACCCTCCTCTTGACTACGAACCTCTTCGGGAGCCTATCCAGTAACTCGGAGAGGGAGACCCTCTCAACGCTCAGGAGCTCAGCCATTAAGGCTAAGCTCATACCCCCATCCCTCACGTACTGGTGTCTAGGATACATGAAGCCACCATTCTCCTCGAATCCTGCTATAGCCCCGACCCTCATCATAGTTCTAGCTATGATTATGGACCCGACCCTCGTCCAAACCACCTCGATCCCATACTTAGATAGCATGGACCCGACTAGCGTCGTACTTGATACAGCTGTCACGACACGTGGTGGATGCCTCTCACCCCGGTTCTTCACTATATGCTCACATAGCAACACCGCGGAGTAGTCCCCGGGGATGTACCGGCCGTCGTTAGCTATGAAGATAGCCCTATCAGCATCACCATCGTGAGCTACACCGAAACTCGCGTTAGTAGCTCTAACAGTGTTTATGAGGTCCCTAACGTTCTCCGGACTCGGCTCGATGTTCCTCGAAGGTATGTGGCTTATATCGCTGTTTATCGTCAACACCTTAACCCCCAGTCTTCGCAGTATCTTAGGGGTGGTTAAGGTACCCACATTGTTTGCCGGGTCCACAACCACCTTAAGCCCGGCCCTCCGTATGCTATCACCATCCACTAACCCCACCACAGCGTCTACGTAGCTCTCAACTACGTCATATACCTTAACAGCATCATACGAGAGATCCTGCCAACCAACCCTCCGGAACCTCGACTCGTAGAATATCCTCTCTATCTCCTCCTCAACCTCCCGAGGTGCTTCAACACCGTCAGCCATCACCACCTTAACCCCGCTATATTCAGGTGGATTGTGGGAGGCAGTGATCATCACTCCCCCATCAAACCCCCTGGTTTTGACGTAGTGCTGAAGAGCTGGGGTTGGTGTCAAGCCAGCCTCAAACACCTTAACCCCGGTCGACAGTAGACCCCCAACAACGACTCTAGTCAGGGAGCTCCTCCCAGCTCTAGAGTCAGACCCTACTACCACCCTAGATCCTGGACCAAAGTACGTACCTACAGCCATAGCGAGCTTCAGAACCATCTCAGGGGTCAGCTCGGTGTTGACTACACCCCTAACACCGTCAGTCCCAAATAACCTCTTAAACTCCAAGTAAGCCCCCAACTTACTCCATAGACGCTATTAAATTAATGATCTTAACTCGCTTAGGGGGAAGTGAGCTTATTAACTACTCAATAATTTACATTTAATGGTGCGGGGGTGCCCGAGCCAGGTCAAAGGGGTCGGGCTCAGGACCTCAGGTGAGAGCCCCGATGGCGTAGGCCTGCGTGGGTTCAAATCCCACCCCCCGCACTCCTAAATTAACTTGAGCTAAGCTACTCAGGGTCTTGGATTAATGTCTAGTGACTGTCCATAGCTAGATATAAAAGTTTTCATGCTGTAAGCACGGTGGTTTACCTAGTATGGGTGAGGATGTTGGTGTAGCTATATTAAGGATGGTTGTGTGTAGTGCGGAGCTGGAGGAGAAGGTGCATGAGCTCTATGAGAAGCTTTCAGCAGCTCTACCGCACCCTCACTCAGAGGCACTCCTATACATTGCTAGGGAGAGTAGAAACCACTCGGAGTTCTTTAGAGCTATCCAGAGAGTTCTTGAAGATGTGTACCACACTAAGGTAGATGAGTGCGGTTCTCAGGTGTACCTAGATTACGTGAAGAAAGTCTTGGAGGGTTTAAGGGAGGGTGGGGCATTAAGTCTTGAGAAAGTAAGGGAGATCTTAGAGAGGAGCATCTCTCTAGAGGCGTACGTCGGTGAAGAATACTATTCGATGATAATGTCACCGGCACTAGCAAATATTCTGAGGAAGTATATATCGGGTAGTGAATTAGTGAATATGTGGATACCTATACTTCGGAAGATTAGTGGGGATGAGAAGCACCATGAGATGATACTGAAGCTAATTATAAAGAGGTTGTAGGAAGTGCGTGCCGTCCTCGAAATTAATACGTAGATTCAGAGCTGTTCTGTGACATTATCTGTGAGATCTCCTTCAAGGTCTCGTAAGTATTTGAGGTAGTGTTCTCAGGCTGTGCCCAGCTAGCTCTACCTAGTACACTATCCTCGTTCCGGTGAAGTCCTTTCCCTCTAGTAGTCTAGTCATGTTCTCCACATCATAAACGCTCAGAAAGACTAGGGGGATCTTACTCCTCTTTACTATCTCCAGGGCCACCATATCGAAGAGCTCGTAGGAACCGGCAACAACGTTACGTAGAGCCAGCCTCTCAAGCTCCTCAACCGTGACCTCCTTCAATAGCTTAGCGTTCGGGTTGAGCTTGGGGTTCGAGTCGTAGACACCTAAGACGTCGGTAGCGTTGATGAGGAGGTCTGCCCCTATCAACTCGGAGACTATGGCTGCTACCGCGTTAGTTGACTGCCCTGGCTGAAGCCCTCCTAAGACTACGACCTTCCCCGAGGCCCAGGCCTCCAGGAAGTCGTCCACGCTCCTCGGGATCGGTAAGTAGGCGTGTGGTGCCAGGAGTGACGCCATCAGTAAGGCATTGACCCTGCTGACCTCTATACCTAGAGCATCGAGGAAAGCCTCCCCGATACCTAGCCTCCTACCTAGCTCTATATACTCCCTCGCTCTCCTACCACCACCAACCACTACAGCAAATCTATAGCCCTGACCCAGCTTCTGCTTTAAGAGCTCGGCAATCCTGAGGATGGTGTCGGCACCTACTTCACCGTCGAACACCTTCCCAGTTATCTTCACGACTACCCTCACTAGCCCACCCGGAGACTTTAGGATAGCCACTATAAAAACCTCCTCCACCAGCTTCTAGTGAACACCGGGTCGAGGTCAACCTCTATGAGCTCCCAAGCCTCTAACAGTAAAGCTGAGAACTCGAATCCCCCGGGCTCGATCAAGGTCTTGATTAGTGGGAGGCCAGGCATCGGGAAGTCAACAGTCTTCATGAGAGTCGTAGAAGGTCTTAAGCTCGCTGGTCTCAGACCCTGCGGTTTCTACTGCCCTGAGATAAGAATCGGGGGTGTTAGGAAAGGCTTTAAGATAGTGTCCCTGGGACTACCCCTAGAGGGGATCCTCTCCTACGTCTGCGGTGAGATGGATGGGCTCAGTAACCTAACAGTCGGTAAGTACTGCGTTAAGGTAGATGACGCACTATCAGTCGGCCTCAGATCACTGGAGTATGCCGAGAAGGAGTGTGATATAGTAGCTATAGATGAGGTCGGGCCCATGGAGCTTAAAGTGAGGGAGCTGGGCAGAAAGATCTGGGAAGTCCTGTACAGCCCTAAACCCACGATAGCCGTAGTACACATAAGGTCCTTCGACGAGGTTAGGAGAACTTTAACCTCAAGGTCTCTCCAGGTTCTCTCCTACATAGTGACGGAGAGTAATAGAGACAACCTGCACAATGAAATAATTCATAGATTAGTCGGCTCTAGATGGCGTACCCTTTAGGTCGGCGGATAGAGTTGCCAAAAACTCTCGTTATGGAGCCTACTGGAAGATATCCTATCGCTGTGATACGCATAGCCGTAAACAGACGATTTTTACAATACCTTTAACTATTAACACCTGAGAGGTTTCCTAAGACCCATGAATTGCCAGTCCCATAACAACGTGCTCATAGTGGATTTGGTCGAAGCTCCGTCTCTGAGGAACTCTAGTTAGCTCGAAGTGTTCTCTAATTCTCTTGACTTGAATCCCGGGGTTTGAGGATCCTAACATATGGGGTCTGAACCCAAGCTTCTTGGACTACCAGACCACAAACCTGTTGAAGACCCTACTGAGCCTCTTACTAGCCTCTCAAAGGTCTTAGTAGGTCTTGGGGTCCGCTATCTCTATTAAGGTGATGAAGCAGTTACATCGAACTGGAATGAGGTGACCTTCTAAAGCTTATCCTACTTTTTGAGAACTTTCCCGAGCTCCCTCCTAAGCATGTGCTTGTAGTGGAGGAGGGACTCCTGGTCTCGCGGTTGCGTAGAACGATGACCCTCCCGTTCACGTCCTCAATGTAGTCCTCAAAGAAGCGTGAAGCCTAGCCCTGCTGTCCTCATCCAGCTACTTTACATCGGCAATGAACCTCATGGTTTGAATTTAGCGGCAGGCAATAGAGTACGTGAGGTTCTAAGGCCCGTAAAAGTAATTTAGTGTAAACACATTACTGTGTCGGTCTATTGAGGTGTGGGGAGCTTTAGCTTGGTGAGGTCAGTGATATCCCGCGCAACTCTGTTTAAGGTGGTGGAGGTAGCTGTCCTAGTAGCTATATTGGTGATATATGGATACTACCAGCTCACCTATGCTGGTTCCGTGGATGACTACATATCGGATGAGGTCTGGTATGTGAGCTCAGCTAGGAACTACCTCAATAAGGTCTTCGGAGCTTACCCTAAAGTCGGGGAGGGTGTTTACAGAGTCACTGTAGAGCTGGTAGCTACGAGTAGGAGTAGCTACGTAGATACTGCTCTGAGGGTTCAGGATGAGATAGAGGAGCTTGGTGGTAGAGTCGTTAAGTCAACTGAGTACTACGGTACCGGGGATAACCCCCTCTACGCTATCTGCGTGGATATCCCTGAGGAGGCTTTAAGTAAGTTGACGTCAGCTCCTTACGTGAGGTCCTTCGGTGTCGGGTACTGCTACCCGAACGCTGGCGGTATACTTAACTACATGAACTTTGAGCACCCACCTCTAGGTAAGTACATGATTGCTCTATCCATGGCTGTCTGCGGTGACAGACCTCTCTGCTGGAGGTTACCGTCCATAGCTTCAGGGATCGGTATCCTGGTCTTAGAGTACGTACTACTTAAGAGGGTTATCGGGGGGACATGGGGCGGTGTCCTAGCTGTCGTTATCCCGGCTGTCACAGCCCTCGATAAGACCTTCAGATCCCTCACTGTAGTAGCTATGCTTGACGCCCCACTAGCTTTCCTTACCTACGTGGCCTGCTTCTACGCTATCAGTGGAGGCATATACAAATCCGCGGTATCCCTCTCACTAGCATTCTCAACGAAGTTCAGCGGTGGGTTCGTAGTACCGGCCCTGTACCCGGGGTATGTGAGGAAGAAGCCCCCGGCCATGGCTATCCTCCTACTAGTCTACCTACCCCTAACTGTGCTGATAGCTCTATCAGTACCCCTCATAGTCTACAAAGGGGATTTCCTTAGATGGTGGGCTGAGGCTGTTGCAGGTGCCTTCAGGTGGCATATGTCGATGAAGGTTGAGCCGGGTAGGGGGCCGCCCGCAGCAGCTCCTTGGGAGTGGTTGGTGGGGGCTAACTCCTTCATCCTACGCTATAAATATGTGGAGGGTGTCGGGTTCGTAGCTGACTTAGTAGCATCCGGTAACCCGGTACTCTACCTAGGTACGGCTGTAGCCAGCATATTCGTCCTACCGAAGCTGAGGAAGATGCCTGACGGTGGCTCTACCTGGCTATACACCTGGCTTACGTGGGCTATGTACGTGTTCCTATGGGTTATGGGGAACAAGAGCCAGTACAGCTTCTACATGGTGCAGCTAGCACCCCTCCTCTACACCTTGCTAGGCTTTACCGCGTACTACCTCTCTGATATGGGGAACCTCACTGAGGTAGCTAGGGAGTGGTTGAAGCTCTTGAGGGGCTTGGTTAGGTATTTACGTGGGGAGGCTAGGTTAAGTATCCAGGTAAGGCTTGAGGATGTAGGTAGCTAACGTAGTGTTTTGGGTTGAATACCTACCTATGCTGAAAGAATTTATCAACGCCGTAATTCCTTAGTATTGGATTTGGAGGTGGGGGTATGTGAAGGCTTCAGTAGTGTTCCACGGGGACTGTGATGGCGTTATAGCAGCATATCTCTACATAAAGAGGTTCTACAGAGATCTCTACCCACACGGACTCAACCTAGTAGTGACCCACCCTTGGAGAGCACACATCGACATCACTAGGTCTGCGTCCGGTGTGGAGGAGCTGGTCATAGTGGACATAGCTTTAAGTGAGAAGCTTGCCGATACTCTAAGGTCTATCTCCACTAAGTGCAAGAAGATAGTCTACATAGATCACCACGAGAGCTCGAGCTCCTTAATTCCTAAGATAGAGCCCTACGCTAAGGTAATATATGCTCAGGTCTCCTCAACCCCCAGACTACTAACTCAATTTATGGGGACACCCTTAAACCCCTACGAAAACGTGCTCGTAGAGGTGGCCGATATATGTGAGGGACGTACCCCTACATCCAGTACTGATAGGTCTATCCTGGAGATAGTGGACTCAGTCCGGATGTCCGTGGCGGTAAACCCCGGTGACCTGGACTTCATGAAGTACCTCATCGACCTGATGGTTAAGGCGAGGAACATACCTCAAGACCCTCTAGTCAGGATGAGGGTTCGGAGAGCTAAGTTCCTGCTTAACAGCTTGCTTAAGGTGTTGTCGGAGGACTCCCTAGATGTTGGGAGGATTAAGATGTCCTTCTTAGACCTCCCGATGTCCAGAGCTTTCGCTGGGATCATAGGTGTAGCAGCTACGGAGCTCTCCAAGGCTTACCGTAAGGGCATAGTACTCATAAGGGAGGAGCAGGATAAGGTAGTCATAACGGTTAGATCTGCCCGTAGGGACGCGTTGGAGCTTTCTAAGCAGATAGCTAGCTCACTGAAAGGAGTTTACGGGGGCCACGCAGAGGCCTCATCCATAACGATACCCAAAGAACCTGTAGGAAGCGTGGTCAGTAAGATCCTCAGTACAGTGCTGGGAGTGGAGAGCACGTCGTAGATGTCTAGGGGACTGCCTTGAGGGAGGTGCTCGTAAGTGGTGAGGTAGACCCACCAGATCTTGTGGAGCTAGTCAGTAAGTGGTTCAGAAAAGCTACAATAATATCTATCTCAAGATGCTCCATCGAGTACTCCGGTAGGGCAACAAGCACCGCGAGGGAGGCACCAAGACTGATAATCTTGAAGAAGGATGGGACCCTCCTAATACATGAGGCAGTAGGGCGCGACCCCCTAAACTGGCAACCTAAATCTGAGATCTATGCTAGGAAGGTGGATGACGAGACAGCTGAGATCAGGGCTGTGCGGACTAGCCCTAAGGAGGAAGTCCTCGTGCGGGTGAGGGGCCGTTCCTGGATACTCATAGCGGACCTAGGTAGTGTAGGGCTATCCCTCTTCGGTAGTGAGGACGATTTAGTGGATGAATTATCGAGGAACCCTTCACTAATTCTAGGTGGTGCCACACTCATCGCGCGTGAGGTGAGTACACCGTACGGTAGGGTAGACCTCCTCCTACGTGATAGTTCAGGTAACCTCGTCGTAGTTGAGGTGAAGAGATCTAGAGCTGACGTTGAGGCAGCGTACCAGCTACACCGCTACGTAGAGTACTACAGGCGCTTAGGCCTGAACACTACTGGTGTGCTGGTGGCTCCTGAGGTGAGTGGTCAGGCAGTTAAGTACTTGGGAGACCACGGACTTAGGTTCGTGAAGTTGAAGTACCCGCTTAAGTAGTGCCCTACTCAGCATGAAGTACTCTATACTCCTTAGCTGCTGCTATTAGTCTCCTGTACGTGTTCCCCGGAGTTTTCTGAGGGGGTTGAGACTAGCTTAGCTAGCTTACTGTAGGTTGCTAAAGCGCTTTTCAGGAACTTATAGAGGACTCTACACTCGACCTTAGTTAGGGCGGCCTTGTTTAGTATGTGTTTAAGTGAGGCTACCTCGTCCCGGCTCATCCCGTAGGCAGACCCCAACTTCTCTATGTACGACACAACTATCTCCATATAGTCCCCGGCACATCTCTCACCCACTACCAGGCTCTCAGTAGGCCCCAGAACCTCGTAGAGGTATAGAGCTACAGCATGAGATAGATTCAGAACGTTATAGTCTGAAGGTGTTATGAGTGTTGAGACTAGTGAGCAGGTAGATAGCTCAGACCTAGTCAGCCCGACACTCTCCCGCCCGAAGACGAGGGCTATCTTAGAGCCCGGGGGCACTAGCCACCGGATAGCTCTGGGGGACACAGCCTGCCTGAGGGGGTCGTCCGGTGAGCCAGCTATCGACGTAGTGCATATTGAGATGTCCACACCCTCAAGACATTTCCCCAGCTCGTCGACGACCCTAACCTTCTCGAGAAGTACTGACCCACCCGCCGCGAACTCCACGACCTCGTGGTCGTGAATGTCGAACTTGGGGTTCACGACGCATATGTCGTCTATGCCGAAGTTCCTGCTGAGCCTCAGAACCTGGCCGAAGTTCATTCTCCCCTCGGGCTCCACCAGCACTATCCTAATAGCTGTGGGAGGGATGGAGCTCAACTCACTTCTCTCCATATAGCTTACTTAGACAATCAAGAAATACTGCTGTAGCGACGTTCCTGGGTGGGTGTACGAAGAGGTAGTACCTCTCACTCCCCCTCAACTCACTAAGTATCCTCTCCACCACAGCTTTCTGGGGGTCGAAACCCTTAACTCTGTTCCTTATGTCAGCGAAGTTCTTGAACGGCTCCCTACTCCTCTCCTCAAGTATAACCCAAAGGGTCTTCTTACCTACACCGGGAATTAGCTCCAGCATGTGGAGCTTTATCGTTAGGGGCTGCGCTATGTTGAAGAAGGTTGTGAACTCCTTCTCCAGCTCCAGGACTATGCTCTGAATAGCTGTCGGTAGGTTTGACTTAGCTATGGAGGTCAGGTCATCGTACAGTATCGGCTCACCCCACACGAACGACACCTTATCACGTAGCTCCCGCCTGGAGAAACCTACGTAAAGCTTCTCACCGATAGCTACGTCCACTCCGGGCTTCGGGTGGAACTCCAGTAGAGTGAAGTACCTGCATCCGATTGCCTGAGCTATGGGTCTTTCCCGGTGGGATGGGTGGTGATGATCTGTCGGGTTTCCCCTAGGCATGAAGTCCAGTACTAGAGCGTACTCTTCCCTACTTACTAATCTCCTCCAATAATCCCTATCTCTAGAACTCATAGTATCACTTTCTAGCTAGCCTATCTACTGGCTCCTGTGGCAGTATGTGTTAACTAGCTCTAAGATCTTGGATATTACATCGTCACTTACCGACTCCTCGAAGTTTAGGAGGATCTTAACCTCCTCCTCGCTCTTGGGGGCTACATCAACCAACATGGAAGCAGTTATATCCTTAAGCCCTAAATCAAGTAGCTTCCCGTAGAGCTCCTCAGGCTGCTCACACCTATTGAGTAGGTCTGCTAGCTCCATGGTCCTCTTAGCTATGCTCCTAACAACAAATCCTCTCTCCTGAGACTCAACCAACTTCTTACGTACTAGAGCTAGAGGGATGTTCCTGACTTCCAGAACCTTCATATTATTTTCCCTAGCTTCCTGGCTGGACAGGCCTTAAGTGTTCGGGAACGACCATCAGGACCTTCCTTTTACTACCTACGTAGACCTCGACGAGGTAGGCCCTCCCCCTCCTACCTATTACGGTCCCGGTCTTACCTATGTACCTTCTGTGTGGTAGTGCCTCATGTATAGCTGGGTTGGGCACTATGTGGACCTTATCACCGACCTTATACTCAATCATGAGTAGGCTTAGCCTGGGTACGGCTCCCCTCTCCCTAACACTCTTACTCAGCATCTTCCTAGTCTTATGCCTCAAACCCTGAGATGCTTTAACCACCTACCACCACCATCCCAAAGCTACATAAGATAAACTTAAATATCCTTTTTCAGTACCCTACCTACGTTTCCTACCCCTACCACCAGCTGACATCATGCTCAGCAAGCTGTCCTCAGATATGACTCTCTGCTTAATCTCCTCAACAGCCTGGAGAACCTCATCGAGGGACCCACCCGCACTAGCACCTACCTTGTCGAGGAGCTCCTTCCCGAGAGACGTGAGCCTCAGCTTCCTCCTCTCAGTAACCTCCAGTAGCCCTAGGTAGAGCAGTATCCTCACATCCTCGAGGAGGTCCCTGGAGTTTACTGCCTTACCAACAACCTGGAACTGGTACCCCAGGTCCTTACCTTTCTCTGTCTTCAGTATGTACAGCGCGTTCACCAAACCCCTCTCACTGACCTCACCGAGCCTACTAACTACGGAGAGAACACCCACCTTCCTAGAGTCCTTAAGCACCTCATCCACAGTCACCACAGGCCTAGTCACGATCTTCAGCTCCTTCGACACTGTCTTCTCAGCCTTCTGAGACAACTTAGAGCACCTTGAGACTATGTTATAGAAGCATATTAAGCTTTAATGCGGGCCACCTCAAGACCGATTATCAAGGACTACGTATAGTACATGCGGCCCGCAGGAAGCGGAGGCAGTGCCCCGAGCCTGAGAAGAGAATGCCCAAAGCTATGAGCAGATACAACCAGATGATAAGGTTTCGAGAGTACTAGGTCTACTGTGGTACGCTATCGACAAGGGTTGAGCTGTGACTAGACGGCTTCACTCTGCTTCTTGTGGACATGGGTGATTAGCTCCGCGAACATAGCTCTCATTAGCTCCCGCTCTCTAGCTACCTCCTCCACCCCGTACCTGCTCCTCGGCCTTGAGAGGCTCTCGCGGACTATGTGGAGGACAGGATTGTACGGTACGTAGATGCTGTCCCACCCTTTCAGAACCAGCTGGAGGCCTACATACTGCTCGTATCTTATCCCCCTCTTGAGGAGCGGGTGCTCGGGGAATTCCACCTCGTCTAGGGCCTCCTTCTTAAAGCTCATGTTAACGCCCCTATACGGTAGTGAGTAGCAGGTCCTGCCGGGTATGTAGGGGCCGAAGGCCACCCTCATGTCATTAGTTATGTAGACCCCTAACCTGTACTTCTTTAGTAGGGGGTGGGGTCTCCTAAGCCACGGCCTAGCAAGCCACTTACGTAGCCTTACGAGGGGCTGCTCCTCTGGTCCCTTCTTAAGGCCTTCCCTGAGGTCTAGGTATATGTCCCTACTGCTAATACAGCCAGCACTGTAGCTTCTGTGGAGCTTTAGGTAGGTCTCCACCCACCTGGGGTTAGGTACCGCGTCTTCATCAGTGAAGATCACTACATCACCTCCCGCACTTCTCTTGCCGAGGTTAAGAGCGTGGGTCACATACCCTTCGCACTGCTCTACAACGACACAGTTGAGGGCCTTCTTAGCGCAGACCTCCTCAACACGCCTCGGTTCGGCCCCCTTAAGGACTACGACAACCTCACTAGGCCTCACAGTCTGCCTCGATAGGCTGAGTAGTAGGACCTTAAGGTAGGGGGTTCCCAGCGAGGGCACGACGACGGAGGCTCTGTAGGGCATTAGCTACACCCACGAGCTAGTACTCCGAGCTCTTTCCCACAGCTCCCAGCACTCGCAGTAGGTTACCGGGGTAAGCACCGGACCATCCCTGAGGTAACGTCGGGTCTAAGGCTTTATACGCTATCTCACTACTGTGTGAAGTGTACAAGCACTTTAGCTTTAATTATGGAGGGAAAACTGTCTGTTCCTCTTCTTTGAGTGGTTAAGGACCTACCTCTTTATTAGGTATGTTAGTGGATGATCCGGGACTGGGGGGACATCAGCATTTGATAAACTGCGGGCGGGTACCTCAGGTTCACGGTCTTCAACCTGTTGAGGGTTTTCTGTAGGTCCTCCACCTTCATGCCTAGCCAGAGCTCGTCATCCTGTGCCTCAGCTATAGCCCTCGCACCACCGCACGGCACTGTTAACCACGGGCTCCTACCCTCCGCGACTGTGGCAACCATCTCACACGCTGCGTGTCCGTTGAAGTCTGATGAGGGCTTGATACCGGTGCTGTCGAAGTACCCGACGAGAAGTAGGTATGCCTGAGCTGAGTTAGCTATCAGTATCACACCGTCAGGGTCCAGCTTCAGCTTACTGAACTGCTTAAGTGGTGCGAACACTCCTGACTTGTACTTACCTGCTTGGAGTGCGTGAATCCCCTCAACAAGCTTCTTAAACAGATCCTCACTGTACGCGAAGTCCTTAACCCACCTCAACATCAGGTCCTCGGGAGGGGTCTTGAAGCCCAGGATGTACGTCCCAACAACGCAGGCATCAACGTTATCACCGTTAACACCCACCGTCATGCCGTACACAGCAGCTAATTTAATGACCTGGCATAGGGCCAGGTTCTTACTAAGGTATGGAACACCCTTAATCACTTTCTCGGAAAGCTTAAACCCTACCGGATCCCCCTTAAGTCTTAGAATGCTGACCACTTCATTATGTAATGCTTCGTAATCAATCATACTTTCACCACACATAATACTATAAATACAAAAATATAGTTACCACATCACAGCTAAATAGCCCCTCCCTGGAGAACGGGAGTCGCGAGGTGCGGGTTAAACCAGCTTAAAGCTTTTCTGTCAGCACGTTTTAGCGGCTTGATGAGTAGAGCCATACACTGGGGTTTTGATTACTGAAGAAGCTTAAGTTAGGGGAGTTGATTCTTAACCTACTCTCCTGAAATACTGGTTGAGTTTCTAGTGATGACTACCTCCAATATCTTGAAGAAGCTCCTTGAGCTTACCTCCTTAACTACCACCTCCACGCGGGTCTCACTACCCACCGCCAGGTCTTCTAAGCACGAGCTGTCGGAGGTTACGACCTCGATCACCTCCCCCCACTTATTGATCGTTATTACGTAGGCTCTACTCAGGTTGTTGAGTAGTAACGCGCACGCTACGTCTTCCGGTGTTGTTCTAGGTACTACGATTATGTCTCCGGGTCTCGGGTTTCTTAGGTATAGGTGTACGAACCTCTCCACCCAGGGTCCGGTGACTACGGGCTTACCCAGCCTTGAGATTTCCTCAGCTACTTCCAGGGCTTGATCGTATATTTCCAGGATACCTGGTGTGGGGACTATGCCTGCCGGCATCCTCCACAGGGAGCTTACTAAGACGCTGTTCAGGTTATTCAAGCCCTCCGTGCTTACGGCTAGGAACCCCGGTAACGTGAGGAATACTAGGAAGATTATCTTAGCTACCCTACTCCTCATCAAGCTCAGCTGAGGTACTGCTAAAGCGACTATGAAGGGGGATGCGGACATCAGTAACCTATCCCACTCACCACCCGAGAAGTCTGTTAGTGGTGTTAGTAGAGGTGAGAGTGATAGAGCTACTAGGGTTGAGGCTGTGGCTATGGATACCTTAGCCCTACCCCAAAACCTCTCAATACCTAGTAGGAAGAACGGTATGAGAGGGCCTAAGCATATCAGTATGTACGGGTAGACCCACTCCCTAAACGTGAGGCTCTCAGTAACTACCGGTGGGGTGTAGCCGAGTACCAGGTTCCCCGCGATGGGTGCCCTCAGATACCAGGAGATCAGGGCGTAGGACACTACCGCTGTAGCTGAATACACTGCGGAGATTAGGGCCCTGTCCAACCCCCTCAACCAGCGTACGTGGAGGAGTAGGGTGTATGCTGAGATAATGATTGATATAGCCGCCCCGAACTCGCTGGCAAGCCCTGCTAGGAGGAGTAGTGGTACTGCCTTAAGTAGGCTACGTGGATCACGCTCAGAGCTATCTACCAGTATTAGGGAGGCTATGATGAGGATCTGTGAGAGCATCTGCTTATGTAGATCCCACGAAAGCCTTAAACCAATTAGCGATAACGAGAACGCTAGGGATACCGCGAAAACGGTCCTCCCACCACGGTTAAGTACCTTAACACAGTACGTAGCCACTAAGGCTGTGAGGCAACCGTAGGCTACGGGTGGGTAGATCTTGAATAGGTGTGCCGGGTCTACCAGTAGTGCTGGTAGGTAGAGGAGCCAGTCCAGTAAGGGCGGTACGTTCCTCACACCACCCATCCAGTGGTATGAGCCGAAGAAGCTCGGGGAACTCACGAAGTCCCTTAAGTGAGCTACGTAGCTCACCGTATCGTAACCGATGAGTCTGGGACCGTTTGTCCCTAGATGCTCGTTGATGTGGGTTTATGTTCGTTCATCGCATCTAGGGACTTCTACCTCGCTCACAGGGGTTTCCCTACCCCTGCGGGTCATGGGTGGCTGTCGAGCCCAACGGCATGGGGCTCCCATCTACGTCTAACCCCGCAGAGCTCGGAGCACTGCTCCCATCACTCAGCGGGGTGTCCAAGCTACTTATAGGAATGGAGTTAATAAGCTTAACGCATAACCCCAGAACACAGCAACCCTAAAACCATAAACACAACGACCACTAATCAAAAACAGAACAGCCCAGATGATCTCCGGTAGTAACCTCACGCAGAAGCCTATTATGAAGCTGAGGACTATCGGGTACCGCCCTAGGAGGCCGGTGAAAGACCTTAACCTGCTTAGAAGTTCCTCGAGAGATATCGAGTGGGTGAATATTGTGGGACCCTTAAACACTGCGTGGAGTGTAAGGCATAGGACTACCAGGTACGTTCCCAGGAAGGTCACCGCGTAGCCTACTACAGCCATTTCAGGACTCCGCGTGAAGCCCCCTACGTAGAATAAGTGGGAGCTCGTAAGGTAGGTGCGGGCAACTAGGTAGAGCCTAGCAGACCAAGCCGTGGCGAGCCCGACAAGCTCGAGAAGAATTGTTGATGTGGTAGGAGCTGTAGAGTACGTCTTGAGATCTACCGCAGCAGCTAGGGTAGTGAGGATGAGTGAGGTGAGGAGGACGTAGTCCAGCCTAACCAAGAAGTAGGGGTGGCTTAGCTGTCCAGGTACTAGAGGAATCAGTAGGATAGCGAGGCCGGTGAGACCTACTAAGACCCTGAACCTCCTCAACAAGCTGAACAATAACTCAAGACCTGGAATAGCTAACCACCCGTGTATCTATAGAGAGGTGAGCTACTTAAGCATGAGATACCTAAACATAAAACAACTCCGCAGACCGTGAACAGCACAGTGAACTCACCGGAACCAGCCCCGTGGAAATACTCCCGCAGTTTACAGGCTCACCACGTGGGAGGTCCTAAACCGTCGAGTCTAGTATCCTGTACCGTGAGGAGGTAACCTAACTAATGTTCTGATAACCTGTTAGAGGGTATCACAGCCGGTCAGAACCTCCACATCATCTTCGGAACATATTAGAGCCATAAACGCTCTATCTACGTCTCAATCTCCTCGATCCCTTCCCTCCCCCTCTAGGGCTATCCTTAGGGTCTAGCACCTTCGGTGCGGGTCCTAGTGACTTTCTTTGGGTGGGGACCTATTCCCTGAGCGTTAACACTGCTCTCTGCGGAGCTTCTTAGCTAGCTGCTTCCACCCATCATTGCTTTACGGGTTTCTCTACCTTAGGATGTGGGTCTACCTGCTACAGAACATTATCTCGTAGTTTGCTGGGTCGTCGTCTCTATACCACCAGTAATACCATCCGTAGGGCCTACCGCTCACGTCGATGACTCTGACGTAGGGCTTGGTGTACTGGCTGTCGTCCCTACCGGATTTGTAGAAGTTTACGGTTAGGGTGGTGGACCATGCTCCGATGTAGGTGAAGGTTATGTCTGTAGATGTTATAGATGCTGATGAAAGATCTCTTCTGTAGGTCTGTATCTCCATGAAGGAGATGTCGCAGTTACCTCTGAAGGGTCCAGAAGCGTAGTGTGGTGAGGTTGTGGGTGGTGTGTAGGGTTGGGCAGGCTCCCAATCTATCGATTGCCCGCCTACACTGACCGGGTAGAGGTACCAGTACCGGTAGCAGATATCCCCAGATGTATCGCACCACCTACCCTCCACGTACCTGAATAATACGTTGAGGTACACCCTAACCTTACTGTTACCACTGAGAGCTTCACTACACCCACCAACAACCGAAGGTGTTAACATCCTACCAGCACTCAACCACTGAGGTGTTTCTTGGTCGCATGAACCTAGGTAGCAGAAAGCTGAGTCTGCGAAGCTCTCTACATATACTGCTGAAGCCCTCGGAGACACTGCGAGGCAGAAAACTGTCTCGAGACCTTCTATGCTGTATAGGTACGGCCCCCTAATCCACGTTGCGCAATCAGTCCACACATACCCGCCCGGACCTTCCCTCACTTCAGCTATGTAGCACACCCCGCTAGCACTACCCCCACCATCATGCCCGGCCTGTGCCTCTGTAGTGCTACTAGGGGGTCTAGCTAAGCTGACAGCCTCCCTGTGTACTATGCTCCTCGGGTAGACCTCAACTATCTTGGAGAACTTAGCTGTGGTGATCCTACCCTTAGTGCAGTGCACTACTACCCCGAACTCCTGTGGCTCGTAGTACTCGATAAAGTAGCTCCTAGACGTATCGTCATACCTCAACTTAACCGGGATGGCCTGTACGTACTTCTTCACAGACACCACGACACCCGGAGATGTGAGCCCGAAATACAGAGGTTCCGGCAAGCCCCTCTCAGTCGGGTTCATCTGTGTAGGGAACCTATGCACAGCTACGAAACACCTATCCGCATCAACCCTCGGAACCAGGATGTCGAGCCACACGAGGACTACAGGCCTACCGTTTGTCCCTAGATGCTCGTTGATGTGGGTTTATGTTCGTTCACCGCATCTAGGGACTTCCACCTCACTCACAGGGGTTTTCCCTACCCCTGCGGGTCATGGGCGGCCTTCGTCCCGAACGGAACGCGGGACACATCTACGCTTAACCCCGCAGAGCTCGGAGCATCGCTCCCATCACTCAGCGGGGTATCCAAGCTACTCATAGGAATGGAGTTAATGAGCTTAACGCATACCCCAGAGCACAGCAACCCTAAAAACAACCAACCACAAAACCATGAACCCAACACCCACCAATCAAAAACAGAACAGCCCTTCCTCAGTAGGACCTCAGCTACGGACCTAGCGTTCACGGTTGATGATATGTAAACGTGCCTATATCTCTGTTTAATAGCTTCAACCACGGCAACAGCCCCGGAGCTGGTCCTGATCACTAGCTCACTAACACCCCTCCCTAGATACGTTGGTCCGTGCTTAACGATCTCGCTCGGTGAGTTATCCAGGTCCGCTTCCTGTGGCTTTACACCGTGAACCTTGGCTGAGAGGGGTAACCCCCTCGACCGAGCGAAGCTAACAGCGTCGCTGAGCTCGGAGAAGACGTAGATGCTTTTAAAACCGAGGCTGAGGGCAACGGCCACAGTAGTTGAAAACCTCAGCACGTCTATCACGACAACAGCATCGGCCTCCTCATCAAATCCTTCCTTAAACCAGGTGACGCGTACTACGGTCGTGTGTAATCACCTACAAGGTTATGGCTATCATAAATTATAGTAAAAACCTATTTGGGAAGCCGACCCCGGTTTAGGCAGTCACTTCTTAACAACTTTCGGGAATGTTAACAGTATGTTGAACCAGCCGAGGAAGCCTCCGAATATCCCTGCTAGGCTTACCCATATCCAAAGTATCCATGGATCTATTAGTGGATTTCCTGTGAGGGGCCCAGCACCAGATCCGGGCCCGATGCCACCGAAGTAGAGAGCTAAGTACATAGACAAACCGTTGAAGTACGGGAGACTTCCGTGCTGGAAGATTGGGTGGAACCTCATTATGTAAACAGCTATTGCGACCCATATGAATATCCAGACAGCAACCGATGTGAGTAGATCCCACCCGGCATAAACAACGCAGTAGTTGTTTATAGTTGCGAAGATAGCCATGGTTAAAGCACCTAGCGGGAACAGTATCCATATGTATTTCAATGCTGAGGGCTTTGCTCCGAGCGCGAAGTACTCAGCCCAAGCTATGAAGGATGCCCACAGCGCTAGGTTGTACTTGCCCAGTAATGTTCCGAAAGGTAGTGACACGATGACTGTTATAGCTACAGCAAGCCAGAGAGGTACCCTCTGCACGATAATTTCGGTAGGCTTAGAGGCCAATTGAGTAACACCTCACAAACTATACGTCGTAAAGGTTTATAATCTTTCTGGAAGAATAGTACATGAGGTGCCATACTTGGTTGAGTACATTCCTAGGAAAATAATTCTAGAGAACATGTACAGTAAGATATCTAAGGGCGAGCCAATAATAGGTGTTGGCGCGGGTGTGGGCATAATAGCTAAGGTAGCGGAGCTAGCTGGTGCGGACCTCATCATAATATATAACTCGGGCAGGTACAGGATGGCTGGCTTCGGGTCTCTTGCTGGGCTCATGCCTTACGGTGATGCTCACCAAGTACTCCTGGAGTTAGCTCCCGAGGTGTTGAGCGTCGTTAAGTACACACCTGTTCTCGCTGGAGTTACGGGTACACATCCATTCTATCAAGGCTACAGGATGAAGAGGTTCCTGCTACAACTGAAGGACATGGGGTTCTCAGGTGTTCAGAACTTCCCGACCGTCGGACTTATCGATAAGAACTCACTATTCAGGAGGAACCTAGAGGAGACAGGGATGGGTTACGATAAGGAGGTTGAGATGGTGAAGATGGCGCGTGAACTCGATATGCTTACAACACCCTACGTGTTCGACGAGGAGGACATAGTCAACATGCTGAAGGCTGGTGCCGATATCCTGGTCCTACACTTCGGCTTAACAGCTAAGGGAACCATAGGAGCTAGAACCACCATATCCCTAGAAGAAGCTGCTAAGAAAGCACAGGAGTGGTCTGAGCTAGCGAGGAGTCATAAGCCGGACGTAATCGTCCTAGTCCACGGGGGGCCGGTAGCTGATCTAGGTGATTGGAGGTACATAGCTGAGAGAGTTAGGGGAGTCCACGGATTCTTCGGAGCTACAACATTTGAGAGACTACCTACCGAGAAGGCAGTCGCAGAGCAGATAAGAGCGTTCAAAGCGACGCATATAAAGACTTAGAGGTCTCATATATGATTAAGAAACCTACGATAGCTATCCTAGTAACCCTGGATACTAAGGAGTGTGAGGGCTACTATCTGAAGGAGAGGGTGGAGGCACACGGAGGTAGGGGTTTACTAGTAGACCTATCAATGCGTAGGTACACCCCCAAGTTAGGTAAGCCAGACGTAAGTAACGAGGAGATCGCTAGAGCTGCTGGCGCCACCATAGACTACGTAAGCAGTCTCGACAGGGCGAAAGCTCAGGAAGTTATGGCTCGAGGAGCTACCAAGATACTTAAGGAACTCCTAGCGAGGGGGGAGTTAAGCGGGGTCGTAGGTCTCGGAGGATCTACAGGCCTCTCCTTAGTAGTCTCAGTAATGCGTGAACTACCTATGTTCCTACCTAAGTTCGCTGTAACCACAGTCATAACGGAGGCTGGGTCGCTCATAGCTGGAGCGGACATATCGCTCGTATGGTCTATCTCCGACTTAGCAGGTGGTGAGAGGGTTAACGCTATAGAAGCTGAGGTACTTAACAAAGTAGCTGCCGCAGTAGTTGCGGCTGCTTCACCAGCTCCGTACACTATCGAGAAACGCCCTACAATACTCTCTACGCAGTTCGGTAACACGACCCCACACCTCATAGTAGCTAAGGACTACCTAACTAAGGAGGGCTACGACATAATACCATTCCACGCTCTCGGAAAGACAGGTGGGTACACTATGGAGAGGTTAGTGGAGGCCGGGCTAGCTGCTGGGGTATTAGACCTAACAACACACGAGCTTGTGGATGAGGTAGCTGGGGGTGTTCTCAGTGCTAGCTTCGGGGATAAGCTGAGGTTAACTGCGGCCGGGCTTAAGGGAGTACCGCAGGTAGTTCTGCCGGGGGCTGTTGACATGATAAACTTCTGGGGGCCTGAGACAGTCCCGGAGAAGTTCCGGGAAAGATGTGTTTACGAGCACAGTAGGGGGCTAGTCACCTTAGTTAGAGCTACAGCTGAGGAGCTCTACGCTACAGGTAAGCTAATGGCTGAGAGACTTAACTTAGCGGTAGGACCTACAGTCGTGATCTTCCCGCTCAGAGGCTTTAGCATAATAGATAACGACCCTAACGCTAAGCCGAAGAACGCCCCTCCCGGAGCTTACTGCCAGAAAATGGTTTTCAAGGATGGTGAGGTAGTGTTTGAGAAGACCTCCAAGCCTTGGCACGACCCGGTAGCAGACCTCCAGCTACTTAAAGCCCTACTCGAATACCTAGACCTCTCCAAACCGAACATAGACCTGATAGTAGTTGATTACAACATAAACGACCCTGAGGTAGCACTACTCAGCGCTAAGATCCTTGACAGCATGATTAAGAACGCCTGGAAGAAAGGACACATCCCGGACGTACCGGGATTAGAACCTCATAAAGTCCTTAAAGACCCGGAGAAAATTAAGGAGCTCCTAAAGGAGAGACTCAGCTAGAAACCCTAACCGTTTGTCCCTAGATGCTCGTTGACGTGGGTTTATTTTCGTTCATCACATCTAGGGACTTCCACCTCGCCCACAGGGATCTACCTATCCCTGCGGGTCATGGGTGGCTGTCGAGCCCAACGGCACGGGGCTCCCATCTACGTCTAACCCCGCAGAGCTCGGAGCATTGCTCCCATCACTCAGCAGGGTGTCCAAGCTACCTACAGGAATGAAGTTAATAAGTTTAACGCATAACCCCAGA